>Ga0123338_10000256_pt1 | contig 55170 bp, 41 predicted proteins | sample grotaG_FD_89793 | JGI IMG/M metagenome (GOLD analysis project Ga0123338, IMG submission 89793) | Glacier valley bacterial and archeal communities from Borup Fiord, Nunavut, Canada, to study Microbial Dark Matter (Phase II) -... | ecosystem: Environmental > Aquatic > Freshwater > Ice > Glacier ... | reverse complement strand
GCACGCAAGCGCGACATCGCCGTGCAGCCCACCGATCGCGCTTCCGCAAAACAGCTTCGGTATCGGGCGTGGGTCGCGGGCAGGCGTGCATACGTCGCCAAAGCCTCGGGCGGCCGGCTCGGGTACGTCCACATTGCGGACATGGGTTCGGGATCGCTCGCGCAGCTCTACGTCGATCTCGACACGGACAATCAAACGAAATCCGGCGTCGTCATCGACGTTCGCAATAATACGGGCGGCTTCGTCGATCCCTACGTGATCGACGTGCTCAGTCGACGCGACTACATCAATTTTAGCTCGCGCCTGAATCGGTCTGGGCCCGAGCGGCCGTCTCTCGGCCAACGCGCGCTCGATCTGCCGACCGTGCTCATCACGAACGAACATTCGCTCTCCGATGCCGAGAACCTCAGCGAGGGCTACCGCCGCTCTCATCTTGGGAAGATCGTCGGAACGCCGACGGCCGGCTGGATTATCTTTACCTCGGGCACGCCGCTGATCGACGGCTCGTTCTTGCGGCTACCCTCCTACCGCGTCCAAACACTCGATGGGACGACGATGGAGCGTCACCCGCGTCCCGTCGACATCACCGTCGACCGCGTGCTCGGCGAAGGCGACCACGATCGGCAGCTGGACGCTGCGATACGTGAACTCAACCGTAGGCAGTAGATGTAAGGAGAAACCGGCTAAGCCGACTCTCTGTTGCAAATCGTAAAAGCGCTTGATTTTTCATCTGGCGGAAAAGGTGGTGAGCGCTATCCATAGGTGCGGGATAGCTCCTCCCCAACGTGGTACGCTAAGATACGACGACATTAGCCGAGCAGGTAGGGTAGGGCTTGCTCGAGGTTCTGCGGAGGCACGATGATTCGTGAGGTGCTTGCCGACGGTTCAATCGACCGTGGCGGTGCATTTCAGTCGATTCCCCGCCCCCGAGTTCAAGCTCGGTTGGCGGAAGCATGTGCCGAACGCGTCGCACTCATCGTGGCGCCAGCCGGTTATGGTAAGAGCGTCGCATTAAATGAGTATCTTCAGTTGCTGCGCTCTTCTTACATTCGATACGACGTCGATGAGAGCGGAGCGAATTTGTCGGGCTTCGTCCGCGGACTCGTCGTCGCAATGGCGGAAGTTGCACCGACGGCGGCGACGTCGATTGCCGATGCACTCAAAAGCGTCCTTGATGCAAAGACGCCGGGCAGGGACCTGGCTCTTTGGCTCTACACGCACCTCAAAAGTTATGGTGGTACCGTCGTTATTGACGACTTTCATAAATCCGGTGCGGATTCAGAGGCGTCGCGTTTCCTCGCGACCCTAGTCGAAAAAACAAAATCGCGAATTTCTTGGTTGATCTCCACACGTTCGACTCTCGATCTTCCCGTGGCGTCGTGGCTTGCGTACGGAGCGAGCGGAATGGCGGTCGATGAACACGACCTCTCATTCGATGTCGATGAAATACGTGCCTCAGCGCGCGCCTTGCGCCTTGCGGTACGTGACGACGAACTTTCGGCGCTCTTGGACCTTACGAACGGTTGGCCGACCGCAATTATCTTTGCATTGCGATCTTCGACGCGATCGAATGACCTAAAAAACATAGCGGCCACAACACGTGAGATGATTTACCGCTATCTCGCTGAGCAAGTGTACGTCGCAATGACGGATGAAGCGCAAGAATTTTTACGCGACGCAGCGCTTCTTCCGCGCCTTGATGTCAACATTCTTCAATATATGGGACACGATCGAGCGGAGGCGATCTTAGAAGAATTGCGACACACCGTCGCATTTATTTCGGTCGATCGCAATGGCCAATATCGAATTCACGACCTCTTTCGCGACTTCCTCGACTATGAATCTCGCATGTTGGGCGTAACCATCTTAAGATCGCGCCTTAAGCGAGTTGCCCAGGCACTTGAGCTGTCGAGTCGCTATGAAGAAGCGTTGATGCTCTACCGGCGCGCCGAAGATTGGACAAATGCGGTTCGAATCATTGAGTCAGCCGGATTCGAAATTCTCAAGAGCGGCGGAAGTGAAGCATTAGAGTCGGCAGTAGCGGTTCTTCCGCACGCCCTGCGTTCGCAAAGCCCAATCATTATGGGATTGCGTGCAACGTTCCAAGCTGACCGCCGCCGTGTTGCTGAGGCAGAACGACTCTATCGAAAGGCGCTTTCGTTCTCGATTGATTCTATTACGCGGGCTCGGTTTGCCCTGGCTCTTAACGCGTTGCTCGTGGCGAATGGGCGGACTGATGCGATTGCGTTGCTCGAAGATCCATCGTTGATCGATCATGCGGATTCAGACGTGCGCGTCGATGTCGGCGGGGCACTTGCCATGTCATACGGGCTTGCTCGACGGCCAGCTGACGCCGAACTCATGATCCAGAAGTGCCTCGATCTGATCGAAGACGTTGACGATGATCGACGCGCGCTGACTCTCGGACGCTTGAGTATCGCGTGTTTCTACCTTCCTGATTACGATCGCGTAGAAAGGTTCGCAGCAGAAGGCGCCGCGTTGGCAAGCGAACTTGGCAATTTCAGCGTGGCGTCGCGTTGTTTCAGTTCGCTTTATGCCGTTAGCACGATGCGCGGCGATAATACGCAGGCACTGTGGTTTGCGCATCAAATGGCGGCGGCTGCTACGCGATCTGCCGATCGTTTTGCACACTATCGAGCGTTGACTTCGATTCTTGATATCGAATCACAGCGTGGTAGTGTCGAACGGGTCGAATCGGCATTGCGTACGATTGTCGATGTATTCGGGCGCGAATCCCTGAATGATCCCTTTAAGATTCTCGAAGTGCTGGCACTTCAAGCGGCCTGGAATGGATCGTTTGACCGTGCTATCCTTTCTCTGGGAAACAGTCTGAAGGGCATCACCGATACCGCGCAAGTCGCTTTCCGGCGATCGCTCATGGCACTTTTGTTGGCATCGCTCGGGCAACGCGATCAAGCCCTCGAATCGATCGCTTTCGTCGGCGATTTTCTTGGGGGAGGCTCCCCCGTGGTCGACCGATACTCGGAGTTCGCCGGTTGCTTCGCTGCAATTGCGAACGTGCTGCTTGGCCGCACGACGATTGCAAAAAAGGCCTTACGCGGCAGTCCGCCCCTTAACGAAGCCGCAGCCATTTTGTGGCGAATTGCGCTGCTGCTTGCCGACTCTGCAGTATCTGGAAACGTACTTGAGTTGGAATCCCACCTACGTTCGCTTACCGAGGCCGGCTTCGGGGGGTATGCCGCAGTGATCCGTCTGCTGCCCTGTTCATCGGAGACCATGGCGGGTGAAATTGAACTGTTGACCCCGACCGAGTCAGCTGTACTCTCACTTTTGGATCGCGGTCTGCGGCCGAAAGCCATTGCCGAGTCCACCGGCCGCAGCGTGCATACCGTCCAAAATCATATTCGATCCGTGATCTCAAAATTGGGAACGAGCGGCCGTGACGAGGCTCTTGTCGTGGCACGGAGGCGGGGACTGATTGCAGAAAAACCATCTAGTCATATTTGACTAGGTTCAAGCGCAGATCACCGGATTAAGATAGGCACATCACCTCGCGCCTATTGCCGAAAAGGGTTTTTTGATGCTTATCGCCCTCTGTCTCGCCGCCGCCCTCATCGTTTGCTGCAATCCTCCGATCGGAATGTAGGACGATGACGGAACTCGCAGCCTTCGGTGCCTCGCTCGAAGTAGCTCGCGAGCGACTTGTCCTCCGTTCGATCGAAAACCTCAACGCTGAGGTGCTCGAGCGGATTCCCAACGTCGAAGAAACCGTCGACCCGCTGGTCGCGGATATCGCCCAAGCCCTCGCGACGGGCAGCCTGACCGCGATCCACCGCTGGGTGCGCGCCCAAGCCACGGAAACAGGCCGGTCCACAATCCTCGAGATACTCGCGGCGACGTGCTTTGCGATCTCGCTCGAAGCGGATCCCTTCGCCACCGATCGACGTGCGGTCCTCACATTCTTCGATCGTATCCAGACCGAAGCGGCGACGATGCTCGCGACGCTCGGAAAAGCTCCCTCGGAACTGCTCGCGTCATCCGATGCAATGGCCGCTCTCCTCGCCGCACTCGATGCGCGCGACGGAGCAACGTGCTGCCATTCGCGCGCTACTGGGGAGTGGGCGCGCCGCCTGACTGGGGCGATGCGTCTGCCTGCAGCGCAAGCAGATGTCATCGTCTCGGCGGCGGTGCTTCACGATGTCGGCAAGATTGCAACGCCCGACCGCGTGCTCTTAAAAGAATCGCAATTGGACGAAGACGAGTGGTCGGTCATGCGACTGCACTCGGCGCAAGGCGAAAAGATCTTGCTCGGCTTGCCAGCCTTGGCGCACCTCGCGCCGCTGGTCCGTGCGCATCACGAGCGCTGGGATGGCGCGGGTTACCCCGACCGTCTCGCCGGCACGCAAATCCCGTTCGAATCGCGCGTCGTCTCCGTCGTCGATGCTTTTCACGCCATGATTTCCAAGCGTCCGTACCGCGATGCGATCACGCCCCGCAGAGCGATCGAGATCCTCAAAGATGGTCGCGGCACGCAGTGGGATCCCGCGATCGTCGATGAGATGGTCGACATGGTCGAGAACCGCGGTCGCCGCTCGCGCGACATCCAACAAGCGAACACCGCATAGGCGTCGCTTCCCGTCTTCCCCCGCAGTGCCGCGCCCTCTGACCAAGGGTGCGGCCTTTTCTTTTCTGCCGTTCGTGGGCAGCAAAACGCTTCGCTCCGTCGTACTCCCCCTGATCACTCTTGCTCTTCCCTGAGGTCGCATGCGTCTTTCTCTTGCACGACTCGCTGCCGGTGCAGCCCTCGCCGCGGTGCTGGTTGCCCCCGCTTCCGCCGAGAAGCCGTTTTCCTTCGATGCCACCCCGGGCAAATTGCCGAAGACGGTCGTGCCGAGCGCGTATGACATTCACTTGGTGACCGACGTTCCTAAACACGCGTTCAGCGGAATGGAAACCGTCAAGGTCAACGTTCGCAAAGCGACGGCGCGGGTGGTTGTGAACACGCTCGACATGCGCGTGTCCGCCGCGAGCGCGGACGGTATTGCGGCAAGCGCGATTGCCACGGATAACGCCGCACAAACGACGACGTTGACATTTGCAAAACCGCTCGGCGTCGGGAACCATGCGCTGCGTTTTGCGTACACGGGCGTCATGCCCGCGGGGCCTGAGGGTCTTTTTTACCAGCCCTACCGCGACGCGGCGGGCGAACACGTGATGATCTCGACGCAGTTCGAGGCAACCGACGCGCGGCGCATGTTTCCGAGCTGGGACGAGCCGTCGTTCCGCGCCACATACCAGTTGGAAGCGGCCGTCCCGAAGGCATGGATGGCCGTTTCGAATATGCCGATCGTGAGCGAGAAGCCGGCGGCAAACGATTTGAAAACCGTGCGCTTCGCACGCACGCCGAAGATGTCATCGTACTTGGTCGTCCTCTCGGCCGGTGATTTCGGCGCGATCGAAGGCCAATCCGACGGAGTAAAAATTCGCGTGGTCACGCCGAAGGGGCGCGAAGAATCCGGTCGCTACGCACTCGAGTCGGCCGAGAAGCTACTCGCCTTCTATGATGACTATTTCGGCATCAAATTTCCGCTGCCGAAGCTCGACCTCATCGCGATTCCCGGTGGGTTTGGCGGCGCGATGGAAAACTGGGGCGGCATCACGTTCAACGAACGCGCCCTGCTCTTCGATCCCAAGACCTCGACCAGCGGCGCGAAGCAAGGCGTCTTCTCCGTAATCGCTCACGAGATGGCCCATCAATGGTTCGGCGATCTCGTGACGACCGCGTGGTGGGACAATATCTGGCTCAACGAAGGCTTTGCCTCATGGATGGGCACGAAGGCGACCGATCACTTCAATCCCGATTGGAACGTCTGGCAAGAAGCGAGCAACGAAAAAGAAGCCGCGATGGGTGCGGACGCGCGCTTGTCGACGCACCCGATCCAACAGCCGATATCGAATGAAGCTGAAGCAGCAGCTTCGTTCGATAGCATCACCTATCTCAAAGGGCAATCGTTTCTGCGCATGCTCGAGACGTATGTAGGCGAGGCGCCGTTCCGCGACGGCATTCGGTCCTATATGCAGGCGCACAAGTATAGCAACACCACGACAGCCGATCTTTGGAATTCACTCGCCGCCTCCTCGCACAAGCGGGTTGTCGAAATCGCCACCGGATGGACCGAACAACCGGGCTTCCCGGTCGTAAGCGTCACGGCATCGTGTCAGTCGGGTCGTCGCTATCTTGCCTTCGCGCAACAGCGGTTTCTGCTCAGCGGTACGGACCCGAAAGCCGGACACGATCTCTGGGACATTCCCGTGAGTGTCAAGCTCACGGATGCGCCGAACCTTGCCGCGCAGTACACGCTGCTCGATACGGAAACTGCGCAAGCTCCGGCCGGAACGTGTAACGAACCGTTCGTCGTCAATTCCGATAACGTCGGCTATTATCGCGTTCAATATAGTTCGGATTTGACCGCGTTCATGCAGCAGCACTTCGCCGAGCAAGCCGTCAACGACCGCATCGATATGTTGGGCGATTCATGGGCGCTGGTCCAAGCCGGACGTCAATCGTCGAATGCGTATTTGAGTCTGGTCAAAGCGCTCGGACCCGATCTGAATCTGGTCGAATGGCAGCAGATCTCGGGTACGCTCGGAATGCTTGCCGACTACGAACGCGGGAAGCCGGGGTCGGCCGCGTTCGATACCTATCTGCGCTCGGTCTATCGTCCGCTTTACGACAAACTTGGCTGGGAGGTGAAAACGACCGATTCCGTGCCGACGCAGCAACTTCGTCGAATGACGATCGGCATGCTTGGGGGAGCGGGCGATAAGGGGATTCTCGCCGAGGCCAATACGCGATTTGCTGCGTTCAAGCAAAATCCGGCTAGTGTTTCGCCCGACGATCAGGGCATGCTGTTGGGAATCATCGGTGCAAATGCCGACGCGGCAACATGGGATCAGCTCCACGCGATGGCGCTCGCAGCAACCTCGATCGATGAGAAATCACGGTATTTCGCTGCACTTGCCGCGGCGAAAGACGAGTCGCTGGCGGCGAAGGCGCTCGCCGTCTCGTTGAGCGATGAAATTCCGCCGCAGATTTCGCAATTCCGGATTCGGATGGTTGGAGAGGTTGCCGCCGACCATCAAAAACTCGCTTGGGCATTCTTTAAAGAACACAATGCCGAGCTCTTCAAGACGCGGTCGGTGTTCGAGCGAATCCTCGGATTCACCGGCTTGGAAACGACGTTCTGGAATGCAGCGCCCGTCGAAGAACTCGAAGCGTACACCAAAAAGAACGTTCCGCCGGAGGCGTATAAAGAAGTTGCGAAAGCGACCGATCGCGTGAAGTTCCGCCTCGGCTTGCAGCAGCAGCTCTTGCCGCAAGTCGACGCCTACGTCATCAATGCGGGCGGCCCATACGTAACGAAATAAGACCCGTCATCGCACTTCATGGTGCGGTGGCAAATGGTGCGACGTGGCTCCCGCTGGCTCGCCGGCTGGGGCCACGTTTTTCTGTTGCCATGCCGGATCTCGCCGGCCACGGCAGACGACGCGGCGAGCGGTTCTGCTTCGATGCGGCACTCGATGAAATCGCAGCGACGATCGCGCGCGCCCAGAAACCGCCGATTCTCGTGGGCGATTCACTGGGCGGTTATCTTGCCCTCGCCGTAGCAGCGCGGGCGGGAGATGCCATCGCGGGTCTGGTCGTGGGCGGGTGCACGTATCCCCTCAACGGCGTTGCGGGTCGACTTTCTGCGTTGACTGACCTGTGCGCCGATGGGCTGATGAATCTGCTGGGTGCGGCGCGACTCGATCGCCTGCTCGCGAGATCGTTCGTACGTCTGACCGCGTCACTCGATCTCGGATCGGATGCAATTGCAATTGGCGCACGCGGTTTCGCCGTCTCGACGCGCGGCGAAACCTTACGCGCACTGCTCGGGCGTGACTTTCTCGCATTGGCGCAAGCGATTCGCGTGCCGACGGTTTTCGTCAATGGCGCCCTCGACTATCCGATTCGATTTGGGGAATCGGCATTCTGCCGAGCCGTTCCGGGGGCGAGGCTGGCGATCGCGCCCGGTGTCGGCCACGGCGTCGGTCTGCTTTATCCGCAGACGTTCGCCGATGCGATCGAGCGGCTCTAGCCCTTTGCTAGCGGTGCGGCTTCGCGATCTCTGCAAGCAGGTCGGGTTTGCCGGCCGTACGCTCGAGATGCGCATACCGTTCGCCACCGTGATAGTCGACGTCGATCGTACTGAACGAGCCGAAGTTATCGACGATAAAGACGACGGGAGTCTTCGCCGTTACGGCGGCTTTGAGCGCGGCGTGAAAACCATCGGCGGAAAAGCGCCGACCGTCGACCGCAACGATCTTCATGAACGGGGCGACGCCGGCACGTGAGGCGGGGCTGCCGTCGATGACATCAACGACATCGCCGGTTTCCGTCTTCACTTGCAGACCGATCGATTCGGTTGCATCGATCGTCTTATCGAATCGCTCGCCTTCGCGATCGAGTCGGCCCGGCGTAGCGTTGTACGTCACATGCCAACCGGCACGTTCGATTCCGCCCAGCGGCGGCTTGACCGCGACGGCATCGATGCGTTCGCGAAAGAACGTTCCCCAATCGTAAGGTGCGACGGAGTTGAGCGTGGCGATGACATCGGCGCGCGTGTAGGTTTTGACTTGCGGCCCGCTTGCCGGCGCGCCATGAAAGGCTTTGCAGAAGTCATCGAGCGATTTTGCCCCGGCGCTCTGCTGACGGATGATCGTATCTGCCTCGAGCCAGATCAATTCACCCTCACTGTAAAAGGCAACGTCGCGGCGCTCGTGCGCGAATTGCTTTGCCGCGTTGTAGAGAAACGGTGCAGTGACGGCGGTGTCGACGAGCGGGCGCGTTTGGCGACCGGTCTGCGTTTCGAGTTGCGCCACGATGCGGGCTAAGGATTCGGGATATTCTGCGGTTGCGCGCAGTCCCGAACGGTGCGTGAAGACATCGCCGAGATACTGCGTCAGACCCTCGTACACCCAGAGCAGATCGGTTTGCTCGGGATCTTGAAAGTTCGCGACGGCAAGATCGGCGGGTCGGCGGTATTTCCCGTTCCAACTATGCGTGAACTCGTGCGGAAGAAGATCGGCACCATAATGCAAGGCGTCCAGATCCGTCATGTACGACTCGGATGCCCGATCGTCGCTCGATTCGTGGTGTTCGATACCGTTGAAGTCGATGAGGTCGGTCAGCGCCACGAGGAAGTGATAGTTGCGCCAGTGCCGCGCCCCAAAGAGCGCGTCGGTTTCGGCAACGAGATTCTTGTACTTCTCGATCGTCTCGGGAGCGATCGCAATGGCGTTCTCGGTCTCGCCCGCAAGATCGAGTTCGTTCGTCCCGCCCGTCGATGCGAGCACGATCTTTTTCATGTGCGCGCCGGTGAGCAGCGGCGAGTCGGCGAGCGTCTCGAACGACACTTCACGGAAGTCGATCCGCGCGGCCGTTTTCGCTCGCGCGTCGAGCGCCGTGGCATAGTCCCAGCCGTTCGGGAGAATGATACTCGGGATCACGCGCACGTCGGCGTTCGCTCCGCCTTGCGGCGAGAGCATGACCGTATACCAATTAAACATGGCAATCGCGCTCGTCGTCGTGCGTTCTTTTCCGCCGGGTGCGAGCGAAGCGGCCAGGAGATAGTCGAGCGAGACATCCAAGCGCAGCGTTCCCGCGGGCACGTTGATGTGGAAGGCATACAAGTCGACCGTATCGCGCTGCCAAGGAACGGGCGTGCCGTTCGCCGAGACGCGCAGTGCAGCAAGTTCGTTAATTGCGCCGTTGGGGCCGTGTTCGCCCGGAATCCAGCGCGGATAGACGAGCGTGAGCGGCCCCGGTGAAACCGGCACGGTCAACTTCGCGCGAACGACGCCCTGTGCCACCGAACGAGCGTCGACGACGAGCGTCTGGGCGGCTTGCTGGGCGGCGGCAGGGTGCGCGGCGAGTCCGACCGCGAGAGCAACGGCGAGGGCAAAGGCGAATCGCATGTTGCGACGTTCGAAAGAGACAACGTCGACTCCGTGAAGGGGCACCTCCTAGGCAATCGAACGTACGTACGATGATCGCCCAGCAGGTTGCGCTCTTCGACGAACGCCCAACGGAGATCGCGCTCGTTCGCGAACGCGGTGACGTCGTCTATTTTCCACGCTTTCTCGACCGATCGCTTGGTTTTGCGCTCTCGGCGGAGTTATGCGCCGAGACGACCTGGCGCGCGGACTCGCGGATGATGTATGGAAAGCGCGTCCTGGTTCCGCGCGAAACGGCTTCGCGCGGAGATGGGGCAAACCAACCGTGGACGCCGCGTTTGCTCGCCGTCAAAGATCTCGTCCAACGTCGCGCGGGCGTGCGGTTCGATTATGTCTTTATCAATCGTTATCGCACCGGAAACGACAGCGTCGCTTGGCACAACGACGATGACGCCGAGGCGGATCCGCGGCGCCACATCGCCTCGCTCACCTTAGGCGCCACACGGACGTTCGATTTGCGTCCGCGGAGCACGAGCGGACTTCGGCCGCGAAAGATCTCCGTTGATGTGGAACATGGCGACTTGATCATCATGCGCGGAGAAACACAACTCTTCTGGCAGCATCGCATCGCAAAGGACGTGCGCGTTCACGAGGAACGCATCAACCTCACGTTTCGCCAACGCTAATTTGCGGCTAGAAATCGCCTTCGAGAAGCTTCTGATTCGGTCGCCTGTCGTAGCCGACTTTGCGCGGCTTGTGAACCGATTCCAGCACATCGTTTGGCCGTACCGCGCCATCGACTAAACGCAAGAATCCGCCGAACTGGTTCCGCGCGACTTTGTAACACTCGCACGATGCGCTCTCGAGTCCGGCGCGATCGATGATCTGAATCGTTCCGCGGCTGTAGGTGATGAGCCCCGCTTGCTGGAGCGTCGCAGCGGCGATCGTGACGCCGGAACGTCCCGTCCCGAGCATCATCGCTAAGTATTCATGGGTGAGCGGAATGTCGTTCAAGCCGACACGATCGACCGTCATCAGGAGCCAGCGCGAGCAGCGCTCGATCACGCTGTGAAGCCGATTGCATGCCGCGAGTTGTCCGAGCATATTCACGTAAGCCTGTAAATACCGGTCGAGCCGTTGACGGAAGCCGGAGTGGCTCGCACTCAATTCGTGAAAGAGATCGGCCGAAATCATCATCGCCCCGCCCCGTACTTGGCAGTAGCAATCGTTGGCGGTCGTCGAGGCGCCCATCAGCAGCGGAAAGGCGGACATGCCTTCACGCCCGATCGTGCCAATCTCGATGCTGGTGCCGTCTTCCATCTTCGTCACCACGGAGAGCACAGAATCGATCGGAAAATAGACCGTTTCGATATGCTCTTCTTGTCGATAGATATGTTGGCGCAACGTTAGTTGAACGAACGTCCCGCCCGCTACGAGCTTTGCTGCGACCGCATCGTCAAGGCCGTAGAAGATCGCATTGTGTTGCAAGAGTTCTCGCGTGAGTGGAGTCCCGATCGCTAGATCGCGCTTGAGGTCTTTTCCCACGTCACGTGCTTTCTCTTCGGGCAAAAGCAAACGCGAAAGCCGGACGAATTCCCGGGCAATCGCTCGCTAACTCGAGAGGTCGGTTCTCGAGCCTCTTGCGGGAGCGTACCAAAGCCGCAAGAGAATCTCTGCCGCAAATCGGACAAGGCGCTCGGTGCGCTTCCTACACGACCGTGAGCGTAACGATCGCAACGTCGTCTCGCGCTCCGTCCGGCAAAACGGAGTCCGCAATCATGCGCGCATCACTCGTGGTGCCCAGCGGTATCTGCTCGCTCAGCGTTGCCAGAACGCGCGCGGTCCCCTCGATGATGTCGTGGGTCGACTCGACCAATCCATCGGTGTAGAACACGATCGTGTCGCCGACGTTGAGCCACGTCGTGCAGACTTCGCCAATTGAGAGATCGCGCACGCCAAGCGGCGGCAACGTGACGGAATCGAAGGTGCCGACGTTTTTGCCGGAACGCAGAACCGGGAGCGGATGGCCGGCTGAGGCGAAGCGCAATTGGCGTGCGCGCGGATCGTAGATCGCCGCGATCGCGGTCGCGAGGCCATTCGCGTCGTGCAAACGCAACGTGGCGTCGGCCGCATCGAGCATCGTGATCGGGTCGGGCTCGAGAACCGCACAGGACTGCATTGCTTGGCGGAGTTTTGCCATCGTCACGGCCGCGTCCAAACCCGATCCGAGCACGTCGCCGATCGTTATTCCCACGCGTCCGTCGCCGAGCGCGAACACATCGTACCAGTCGCCACCGATCATCGCCTCGCGTTTCGCGGGTCGATAGATCGCGCTGAAGCGACAATTGGGGATTTGCGGCAACGTTGCGGGCATCGAGGCGGTCTGCAACACGTTTGCGATGTTGTTGATCCGCTCGTACTGTCGTGCATTGCTGATGGCGATTGCGGCGCGTTCGCCGAGCTGTCGCGCTAACGCGAGGTCGCGTTCGTCGTACGGCTGTCCGGGCGTGACGCGGCAGAAGGTCATCGCACCGAAGCACTCCCCGTGCGCAACGAGTGGAACGACGAGTGCGCTCTTTAAGGAGAGAACGCGTAAAAACGCCTCGAGCCGATCGTCGTCACCGGCCGTAGCGCGCAGTTCCTCTTCGCCGATGTCTTGTTGCAATATGGCCTCACCGCTGGTCGCCACACGGGACATGGCGCTCGTTTTCGGCAGTAAACGGAGAAATCCAACCGCGTCGACATCGACGCGCGATCCCGTCCGAACCGCCGTTGCATGAATGGCAATTTGTCCGTCCGGTTGGAGAAGACCAACGGATGAGGTTTCGCCGATCTCTTCGATGGCAAGCTCGGCCAGACGTTTGAGCGTCGCCTCCGTCTCGATCGAACGCGCGAGTTCGGCAGAAAAATGGCCGTAGATGCGCGTCGAGCGCTCGGTACGTTCCAACGCTTCGTGAGCGCGCGCGTTATCGAGCGCTGTCGCCGCCCGTTCAGCGACGCTACGCGCCAAGATGAAGTCGTCGCTGTCGAACGGCCCTTCAGCTGCACGGCGCGCGAAGCAAATCCCGCCGATGACGCGCTTGCCGGTAATGAGCGGCACGGCCAGGATGTACCGCATGCCCATTTTAGCGAAATATGCGGCTTGTTCGCTGCGCGTCGCGTCGCGAATGTCGCGCACGGTATCCATGAGATAGGGCGCGCGCGTTACGACGACGTTCGTGATCGGGCTCGACGCGCGCGGTAACGGCTGAAAACCCGCGCGATCGTTCGTGATGACCTGGCCGTCTTGCGCGATGGCATTCACGCTGACGACACCGTCGGCACGCACCAATCCAACGGTGCAACGTGATGAAAATTGTTCGGATGCAGTCACCGTCAGTCCGCGCAGAGTGAGATCGAGCGCGAGCGACTCGCCGAGTAAACCGGAGATGCGCGCAAGAAAGCGCAGCGAGCGTTGACTTCGTTTCTGAGCTTCGATATCGGTTGCCGTCGAGAGCCAGCCGACGATTGCCGCGTTTGCGTCGCGAATCGGCATCGTGTGTGCGAGCATCCAGCGGTACGATCCATCGGCCGTGCGAAGGCGATGTTCGCGTTCGCTCGCCTCGCCTCGTTCGAGCGTCGCGCGAAGGTGACGTTCGCTTTCTTCGCGATCGTCGGGATGAACGATATCGACCCAACCCGTTTCCAGGGCGGTGATCCGTTCGATGCCGGTAATTTCGGTAAAGCGGCGGTTGAGAAATTCGAGTTTGCCGTCCGCCGTCGTCGTCCACACGAGATGCGGCAGGGCATCGGCCAGCTCGCGGAAACGGCGTTCGCTCTCGATCAGTGCCGACTCGAGCCGATGGCGATCGTGAATGTCGATGGCAACGCCGTGCCAGCGTTTCGCCGAACCGACCTCATCGAGTACGGCGCGCGCGCGTACGACGAGCCAGCGGTAGGTGCCATCGTGAGTGCGGAAGCGAAGTTCGATATCGCACGGCTCGCCGGTTTCGATCGAATGACGCCACGCTTTGACGGCACGCGGCCGATCGTCGAGGTGCAGGCTATCGAACCAACCGACGCCGCAGGCGCTCTCGGTACTCATCCCGGTAACGGCGGTCCACTCCGCGTTGAAGTACTCGATTTCGCCCGTCTCGCGGCCGACCCAAACGATCGTCGGTAGAACATCGAGCGTCCGGTCGTGATCGACGGATGCCAGAAACTGATCGTGGATGTCGGTGATCGTTCCGATCCAATGCGTGAGAGTGCCGATTTCATTGAAGTGTGGAGACGATGAGGCGAGATGCCACCGGAACGTTCCGTCGCTTGCGCGCAAGCGGTATTCGCATGTGTAGGGCGCCCGCGCGGCAATTCCGATCGCGTCCCGCTCCTGCACGCGTTCCCGGTCCGCCGGATGAACGGCGTCGGTCCATCCCTGGTCGCGCGCGCTTTCTTGGGTGATACCGGTATAGGCGACATACCAGCGATTGACGTAAGCGCACGATCCGTCCGGGCGCGAGAGATACACCCCGAGCGGCAGCGACTCTGCGAGGGCCTCGAAATCGACCCCGGCATCAACGTGGAATATAACAAAATCCTCTCACGTCTTAGCGACGGAAGTTTCGGCCTTTGTAAACTATCGGCTAAGTGATTGGATAGTTGAGCAAAATACGGAGCCGACTCCAAAGCCGAGCGGCGTGTCGTTGATCGAGGCGATTCGATCGAACGCAAGGCGCGTCTGAACGGGGTTACGCGCATCCATCAGCGCGCGAATCGGTGCGATAACGGCGGCGGCCGAAACCAATCGCCCGTCGTGCCAGCGGCCGCCCGGCCGCAGTCGATCGACGATCGTCGCGGAGGATGTCGAGGTTCTCAAGGGAGGGCGCGCGCCAAGCAAAAAAGGTACGGGACGAGGCTCCCCCGTTCGTCGATCCGCACGAAGAATAGAGAGATTGGGCTGCCGACCTCTTCAGCCGGGCGCCCGCGGCCGCTGGACGTCGCACGAAGCGAGCACGACGGCGAGCACACCAGCCGAAAGGGCACGGACCATCGACCCTCCGCGCCCGGCAGCCCGGGAAGGAAACCCGCCGCAGAGACCTTGACGACTCCTTGCGCTTCCTGTAAACTAGTCGTCTATGCCCCTCGGTCGATAACGCAAAGTTTTGGAGAACGGCAGCGCCCTTGCTCCAGCTTTGCTATCTTGATTTCCGAGGGTCATAGTCCGAGTTAGGGGCAAACTTCAGCGTGAATCTTCTCGACGTTAATAACTTTGATGCCATGCGCATCGGCCTGGCAAGTCCGGAACAAATCCGAGCCTGGTCCTTCGGCGAAGTCAAAAAGCCGGAAACCATCAACTACCGAACCCTGAAGCCCGAGCGCGATGGGCTGTTCTGCGAGAAGATCTTCGGCCCCACCAAAGACTGGGAATGCCACTGTGGCAAATACAAGCGCATCCGCTTTAAAGGGATGATCTGCGACCGCTGCGGCGTCGAGATCACGCGCGCCAAAGTGCGCCGCGAGCGCATGGGTCACATCGAACTTGCGACCCCCGTTAGCCATATCTGGTATTTCAAAGGCGTACCGAGCCGCATCGGCATCCTCCTCGACATGTCCCCGCGACAGCTCGAGAAGGTCATCTATTTTGCCGCTTACATCGTCATCGAGCAAGGCAACACGTCGCTGACCAAGCGCGAAGTGCTGACGGAACTCAAGTACCGTGAAGCGCGCGAAAAGTACGGCAATGGCTTCAAGGCCGGCATGGGCGCAGAAGCCATCCGTGAGCTGCTGCGCGACTTGAATCTGCGTAAGCTCCAAGAAGAGCTGCGTAAGGAATTCAAGGAGACGACCGGTCAGAAGCGGATCAAGGCGATCAAGCGCCTCGAGGTGGTCGAAGCCTTCCTCTCCTCAGGCAACAAGCCCGAGTGGATGATTCTCTCGGCCGTACCGGTGATCGCGCCCGAACTGCGCCCAATGGTGCAGCTCGACGGCGGCCGCTTTGCGACCTCGGACCTCAACGATCTCTATCGTCGCGTGATCAATCGCAACAACCGTCTCAAACGGTTGCTCGAGCTTTCCGCGCCCGAGATTATCATCAAAAACGAAAAGCGCATGCTGCAAGAAGCCGTCGACGCGCTTATCGACAACGGTCGTCGCGGTCGTCCGGTGACGGGCCCGAACAACCGCCCGCTCAAATCGCTCTCGGATATTCTCAAAGGCAAACAGGGCCGCTTCCGTCAGAATCTCTTGGGTAAGCGCGTCGACTACTCGGGCCGCTCGGTCATCGTGGTCGGCCCGAACCTCAAGCTGCACCAGTGCGGCTTGCCCAAAGAAATGGCGCTCGAGCTCTTCAAGCCGTTCGTGATGAAGAAGCTGGTCGATCGCGGCCAAGCGCACAACATCAAGTCGGCAAAACGTATGGTCGAACGCGTGCGCCCGGAAGTCTGGGACGTACTCGATGAAGTGATTCGCGAGCATCCGGTACTGCTCAACCGCGCACCGACGCTCCATCGCCTCGGCATTCAGGCCTTCGAGCCGGTGCTGGTCGAAGGCAAAGCGATCCATCTTCACCCGCTCGTGTGTACGCCGTACAACGCGGACTTCGACGGCGATCAGATGGCCGTCCATCTTCCGCTTTCCGCCGGCGCGCAAGCCGAGGCGCGCATCCTGATGCTCTCCTCGAACAACATCTTGCAGCCTTCGTTCGGTAACCCGGTGTCGATCCCGACTCAGGACATGGTCCTCGGGCTCTACTACCTCACGTTCCAACGCGACGAATATAAAGGCCCGGCGAAAGGCATCCTCGCCGACGATTACGCGTACGATACGCTCGAGATCAAAAAGGACGAAGGGGGCAACGAATTGCTGCCGACCTTCGGCAGCTTCCCCGAAGCCATGATGGCCTTCGAGCAAAAGGCGATCGGGCTCCAGCAGTGGATCACGGTGCGCCATCTCGGTCAGCGTCTCCGTACGACCGTCGGACGCGTGACGCTCAACAACGCCATTCCGGCGGAGTGGAACCACCCGTACGTCAATCAGACGATCGACAAGAACGCGCTCAAGAAGCTCATCACGGAATGCTACCGCAAGTACGGCAACGCGCCGACAGCAGAATTCCTCGATGCAATCAAGGTGCTCGGATTCCACTTTGCAACGCAATCCGGCACGACCGTCTCGATCAGCGACATCATCGTGCCGCAAGAGAAGTACGACTTACTCGAACGCGCGCAGAGCGAAGTCGACGAGCTCCACTCGCTCTTCGATCAAGGCTTCATCTCGGATGACGAACGGTACAACAAGACGATCGAAGTCTGGTCGAAGTCATCCGAAGCCGTGACCCAGGCGATGCAGGCGGCACAAAATCCGCTGAACCCCGTGTTCATGATGGCAACATCCGGTGCCCGTGGTTCGATCGCGCAGGTCAAACAGCTCGGTGGTATGCGTGGACTCATGTCCGATCCCTCAGGCCGCATTCTCGAAATCCCCGTCAAGGCATCACTCAAAGAAGGCCTGACGGTTCTCGAGTACTTCATCTCGACGCACGGTGCGCGTAAGGGTCTTGCCGATACGGCGCTCCGAACGGCTGACTCCGGCTACCTCACGCGTCGTCTCGTCGACGTCGCGCAGGACGTGATCATCCGCGAAGATGATTGCGGAACGCCCAACGGCATCACCGTCATGGACATCCAAGTCGGCAAGGAAACGATCGAGCCGCTCACCGACCGAATCATCGGCCGCCGCGCGTCGCACGATCTCAAAGATCCCGAAAAACCGCGTACGAAGATCGTCGCACGTGATGAAGAGATCGATGAAGAAAAAGCCAAGGCGATCATCGCTGCCGGCATCAAAGAAGTGCGTATCCGCTCGGTGCTCACGTGCCAAGCGAAACACGGCGTCTGCTCGATGTGCTACGGCCGCAATCTTGCAACCGGCAAGAGCGTGGACATCGGTGAGGCCGTCGGCATCATCGCCGCGCAGTCGATCGGCGAACCGGGGACGCAGCTCACGCTGCGAACCTTCCACACCGGCGGCGTCGCTCAGGAAGACATCATCACGGGTCTCCCGCGCGTCGAGGAAATCTTCGAGGCGCGTAACCCCAAAGGTGTCGCGAAGATCGTCGAAGTCACCGGCACGGTTCGCATGACCGATGAGAAGACCAAACGCATCATCATCGTCACGACCGACAAGGGCGACGAAGTGGAACACGAAGTTCCGCTCAACACCCATCTCTCGGTTGTCGAAGGACAGCACGTTACCGCGGGCGATCAGCTCATGGACGGCTCGCTCAATCCGCACGACGTGTTGCGCATCAAAGGCGAGACGGCCCTGCAAAATTACCTGGTCCAGGAAGTGCAGAAAGTCTATCGTTCGCAAGGCGTGGACATCAACGACAAGCACATCGAGACGATCGTTCGCTCGATGATGCGTAAGGTCAAGATCACCGACGGCGGCGACACGCGCATGCTGCCGGGTCAACTTGTCGAGTCCTCGGTGTTCGCGGAAGAAAACGAACGGATGTCGGCCGAAGGCAAGAAGAAAGCCGAAGGCGGATCCGTCCTCCTCGGTGTTACGAAAGCCTCGCTCGCGACGGAATCGTTCCTCTCGGCAGCAAGCTTCCAAGAAACGACGCGCGTCCTCACCGACGCCGCCATCAAAGGGAAGCACGATCCGCTGCTCGGACTCAAAGAGAACGTCATCATCGGCAAGCTCATCCCTGCGGGTACGGGCATGTCGCGTTACCGGAATCTCACGATCCAACCGGAAGGCCAGGATCTGGATGATGAAGGTCGCCCGCGCAACGCGTTCTTACTCGATGGAACGTACGGCAACGACAACGGCGCCGGCGAAAACGAACCGGTGTATGCCGACGTGATCGCTCCGGGCGGACAAGAGATGAGTTCCAAGATCATGGGCCCCTACGAACGCCAACGTCTGCAAGAAAACACGGTGCACTACGAAGGCGATTACGAATCCGACGTCGCCGTCGCAGCGCCACCGCCGAAGACGCAGTACAAGCCCAAGGGTATCAACCCCGAAGACTTGTAAGACAAACGGAAAGAAAAGAGCCTCGCCAGTCGGCGGGGCTCTTTTTATCCGACCGGAGGTCGCGTGTCGCTGCAATCTCGTTTCCTGATGCAACACTGCTTGGGTTCACAATTGATTCGCAAGAAAAATCGCTAGTTGTCAAACTCGAATTGCAAGCCGAGAATCCGAATACTTCATCCGCCGATATCGATGGATCGCAACCTCTTGGTTTAGGACCGTCACGCAGTTTGATTTCAAGGACATGCGTCGTATCGAAGTCGACAAATCAAATACGGAGACATTCATCCTGCGCGGGATCGACGCATGACGTGCGAGTCACGTTCGATCGCATGCGAAGAAAGAATCGATTGAGCCGAATATCGACGCGAACTCGTCGAGGCGCGTTCGCGACGTTTTGGTCGGCGTTATCCTGGCGCTGATCGCGAGCACGGCGGCATTTCCAATTCTCCCATTCGTGCTCCGTTTTCCCTATGACACGGTTCCGGGACGGCGCCGCTACTTGTATCGCGCGAGCGTCGTTGCGACGATCGCTGCAGCGGTTGGTTTTTTGGCATACTACGTGGTGCTGATGGTGAACGGCGGTATCGCCGGATCTCCGCTCTACGCCGAATCGACTTACGTTGCAACGGTCGCTGGCAATATCCCAATACCGCTCGCGATCGTCGTCCTCGTGTGGACCTATTTGCAAGCCGATCCGGAAGACCGCGAGCGGCACAAGTGGGGCATTCTCGGAATGTCCTTCGCCGTCGTCGCATTCACAGCGTCTAGCGTCGCGTTTCTCAACAATACCGTCCTTTCGAATGCACTTCAATTGTTGACGGTCATCTTGCCGCTCAGCCTCGCGTATGCTCTCAAGCGCCATCGCTTGATCGACCTCAGCTTCATCGCAAACCGCACCATTACGTATGGTGCAACGACGCTAGCCGTTCTGCTCATCGTGCAGGCGGCGGACGAAATGGCGAGATGGGCGTTACATGAGATCGCACTTGCGCCGGTCGTTTCTCTCGGGATTAGCTTGGTCACCGGCATCTTCATCGCCCGTTTTCATAAGCTGCTTGGAACGCTCGTCGATCTCGTGCTCTTTCGCAAGCGACTCGCAGCGGACAAGCGACTCACGCTCGTCGCAGGGGCGATGATGTATGCGACGTCGGAACGCGTGGTCGACGAAATGCTCCTCTCCGATGCGGCACAAACACTTGGTCTTGCGAGCGCCGCAGTCTTCCATCTCGAACCGTCGCTCGGCGTATACACGCGCACAATCGCGGTCGGTTGGGGCGACGGGCACGTGCGATCCATCCCGCGCGACGAACTTCTTGCTCTCATGCTTGGCAGTAAACAACAACTCTTGCGATTGGACGATATACGGTGGAACCGCAGCGATGTGCCGACGGGAACGGATGCACCCGTGTTCGCGCTTCCACTGAATTTCCGCCACGAAGTACGAGGCTTCGTCGTGTTCGGCGCACAGACGAGCGGAACGTCGATCGACCCGGACGAGGAAAAACTCCTCGAGCTTCTGGCGAAAAACACGGGGACGGCGTACGGTCTCGTCGAGGGCAACGAAGCGTCCTTGCGGCTCGCCGAACTCGAGACGCAAGGACGCGTATTTATCTCGTGACTACGCTGGCGTTGAGAGCGGCTTGCCCTTTTCGACAACATAGGTGACGATGATGCGCGACTTCTCGGCAACGGCTTTGCCGCCCGCGTGAGCGACGCCGGGCGGAATCTGGTAGCCGTCGCCCGGCTTGAGTATGCGTGCCGGCTGACCATCGATCGACAACTCGAAACCGCCTTCGAGAAGGTAGGCCGACTCGATTCCCGGATGCGTATGACGCCCGATTACGATGCCGGCATCGAGAACGGCTTCGACGAGCACCGTTTCGTAGCCGACCGCCGGACCGTCCATGCGCGTGATGCCGCTCGTTGGAGCGGGCGATTGCGCCGATGCCGGACCGGCAAGGCCGGGAAGGATTCATAGCACGCAGGATGCGGCGCTTACAAAACGTTTGCGAGACAGCACGTGTCGTTGTTCTCCTTCAATGCATTGGTTGAATATAAGAATACGGATTCGTCGCTTACCTTGTCTGGTGCGTTTCTCACGCGGGCTCCTAATCGTTCCCGACTCTTTGGTCGCTTGAAAAGCGGGAGAGCGAGCCTAAGCTACGACATTTCGGACCTTTTTGCCGGCAGAAGAGAACCATTCCGACCCCGGTTGTGTTAGAATGCGCGTGGGAGCAGCTGTCGGCGTCGGGGCCGCTCCTCAAAAACGGACGGTCCGCGCGGTTCATGCAAGTCAAGGCTTCAGACCCAGGTCCCATCTAGTTGAATATATTGACGCCATCGAATAAACCTGGAGTTTGACCTTGTATACTGATGAAACACTCTCGTGCGTTGACTGCAACGCCCAGTTCACATTTAGTGCTGGAGAGCAAGAATTTTTCGCTTCGAAGGGCTTTACCAACAAGCCCAATCGTTGCCCCGATTGCCGTGCGGCGCGTAAAGCGCAGCGTGGTTCGGGCGGCGGCGGCGGCGGCGGCGGTGGCTATGCCTCCGGCGGCGGCGGCGGCGGCGGCGGTGGCGGCTATGGCGGCGGAGCCGGCGGCGGACGTGCACGCGAGATGTTCTCGGCGACCTGCAGCCAGTGCGGCCAAGTTGCTCAAGTCCCGTTCCAACCGCGTGGCGACAAGCCCGTGTATTGCCGCGACTGCTTCCAGTCGCGTAGCTCGTAGCGGTAGATCCGGACGCTAATCGCCCGCTGAAGCGGACGATGAACGGCTGAACGAAGCAGAAACGGCGCTCCTTGCGAGGGGCGCCGTTTTTGCTTTGTCCGGGGGCCGGATGTCAGCTCGCGGCGGGTTCGCGCTGGGCGTGAGCGGGATCGGGCGGGGCGGCATCTGCCGTGCGCGAGGCGAGGATGACCGCTGCGCCGAGCACGCCGCCAGCAAGAGCGAGTCCCGTAAACGTGTGCGAGCGAAGATAGGCGATATCGAGCGCCTCATCGAGCGAGATTTTCCCATATCCGGCTCCGGCCAGAACGAGCGCGCCGGCTGCGTAGAGGAGGCTTAGTTCGATGCCGTTCTTTTGCGCAAAGAAGCCATTTTTCCAGTGCACCGAGCTCGCGGCGACGATCATCGTCGAGGTCATCAGCGCCGGACCGATTGGGCCGCCGAGGCCGAGAACGAGCAAGACACCGGCGGCAATTTCGCTTGTCGAGGCGGCTTTCGCAAACGTCTCGCCGGGCCGAAAGCCGAGCGAATCCATCAACCCGGCTGCGCCGGTCGGCCCGGGTCCATCGAACCAGCCAAACGCTTTTTGCGAGCCGTGCGCCGCGATACCGGCTCCTAGTGCAACGCGTGCAGCGAGAACGGCAAGATCACGAATCATAGCGCAGACGCTCCTATCATAGCCCGGGCTTTCATCGTTCCCCGCTCGTGGGCAGTCGAAAACCTCGAACGACGCGTCTATAAGTACGCGGCAAGAAAACGGCGGACGGCCCCGACGGCGATTTGTCCGCCAAGCCCGGTCGGGAGCGAATCGAATGCGTGATTGCTCCACGGGATCTCAATCGCGGCGACCGTGTCCCCGGCAGCGCGCAACTTCGCCGCGAACGCTCGCTGAAATTCGATCTTGACGAGTTCGTCGCGAACGCCGCCGATGAGCAACGTCGGCGGAAGGTTCGGCGCGACGTAACTGCTCGGCGAGGCGGCGCGATAGGCATCCGGCAAGAGATGCGGGCCGGCACCAAGGTAGGCCGTCAGAATCTTGCGGACGTTCGCCGGATCGGGTTGTGGCAAGTCGTTCCAACCTTGGGTGAGATCCGTTGGCGCGTAATACCCGATCACGGCGCGAAAGGCGATCGGGCCCGGATGATAGCCGGCGATCAAAGCGAGTTCGCCACCGGCCGAGCGGCCGAGAATCGCAACGCGGTTGAGATCGATGCCAAGCGCAGGTGCATGGGTACGGATGTAGCGCAGCGCGCCGAAAACGTCGCCGAGTTGGGTCGGAAAACGGAACGTCGGCGCGTGGCGATAGTCGAGTGCGATCACGGTGTAGCCGCTTGCGGCGATCGACCGATCGAGCGCTTCGGTCTGCAAGAGATCGCCGAATATCCAAGCGCCGCCGTAAATGACGAGCACGGTTGGACGAGCACCGCTTTGCGCGGGATGGTAGACATCGAACGAGAGCGATGTCCGCGTCTTCGCATCGATCACGGCGCCTTGCACGCGCGTCCGCACGATCGCCGAGGTGTTCGGCGCGATGAACGATTCGAGCGGATTGTAGCTGACGCGTTCGCTCGTTGCGATCGCCCCATGCTCCGTCGCGCGAGCCAGTTCGTCATTTGCGGCGTGTATTGCGGGACCGAGCAACAGCAGCGGAATGCAGCTAAAGCCAAGTCCGATTGCAAGTACGGCGGTCGTGATTTCGCGCGAGATACCGCGCGCGATGCGAAGTACGATTGCAAGCGCGATCGCATGATAGATCACGAGAAACGGAGCGGCTTCCGGGGCGGCGGCGGCTGCGGCAAACGTGATGAGCGACGAACCGGGAACGACGATCCACACCGCGATCCCAAAGCCGACGATTGCGATCAAAAATGCGAGGACGTTCGCGAGCAACTTACGCAACGGAGAGCTCGCGCACGCGCATTTGCATGGCATGTGCGCCCGCATCGCCGCTCGGCAAATCCGCCCGCGTTAGGCCCGCGCCGAAGCGCATCATGATCGACCATTTGCGTCCGCTACGCGCGTAGGAAAATCCAACGGGCAGCAGCGTTACGGGCCCGGAACCGGCGCGCTCCGCGAGTTGTGCCATACGCAGAAACCCGTTCGCGAAGGGCAAGAATTCATCGTCGCGTGCTTTGGGCGTAAAGGCGGGGTCGATCGTCGGATAGCCTTCGGGAAAAACGACGAGCGCGCGGCCCGCGCAAAGTAACCGCGTCGTTTCGCGAAACGCCGCACGCAAGTAGCGAAGTTGTTCGCCCGTATCGACGTTGCCCGAACGCAGCACGATCGGATACTGCGCGGAGCGGCAGGCCCACTCGAGGGTCGGTCGCGATGGACCCGCCCAATCGAGTCCCACCACGATATGCAGCGGTCGCCGGACGCGCGTCACGAGCATCGCACCATCGAGCAGATGGTGATAGTGCCGTCCGACGATGATCAGGGGGCCTGTGTCGGGGACACGGTCCAGGCCCTCGACGCGCGCATCCGCGACCTGGGTGCGCATGCCCCAAACCGAGATCGCGCGTGGGCCGAGCATCCCCCAGGGTGGATACGTGCTCGCGATCAGGCCTCCGCGATGCGCATCGGGCGTTGCCCGTCACGCCGCGGAATCAGTGCCAGCGCCGCGGGCGCAAGACTGAAGACGATCGCGGCAAGCGCGGTCGGCCACATCCCGGCGCTCACGCTCAAGATCATCGACCAAATGACGTTGATGGCATAGACCGCAAATGGCAGCGCGGGCGCGACGGCCGGGCCGTTCGCGCGGCCCCACAGCAGGCGGCCGACGGCGATGAACACGACGCCCGTGCCGAACCAGCCGATCAAGTTGCGCAACGGCATGCCGAAATACGGACCGGTTTCTTTCCAAATCCAAAAGTGGATGTACTGGAGCTGCGGCGCGGCCATCGAGGGATCGAGAACCAGATCCCACGCCATCAGCAGCCACGCGCCCAGAACGATTGCACCGAGCGTGCGGTTTTTCCAGCCGCGCACCGCCGCGATGGTATCCGCCAGTAAGAACGACGCGAAGCCCATATAGAACCACGAGAGCGGCACGCTATACGGAACGCGGCCGAGCAACTTGTAGCCGAGGAAGTCGGTGTACTCGTAGCCCCCGAACGGCCACCCGGTTTTGGTCCCGGTAAGCTCTGCGGCAGCCGAGATCAGCGTTGCGGCAAGAAAAAAGAGCGTCGTGCGGCGCCAACCAAGGGCCGAAATACCGAAGGCGATCATCGCGATCGTCCCGAGCACCAGCCCCGTACCGCCCGTCTTATTGAGGGCGAAGGCGAAGAATGCGGCATCGCCCGCGCTATGCGTCCAGAGCTGCGGATGTGGGATCGCGACGAGCATTCCAAAGAGGCCGAGGGTCAGCGCGAGCGCGTGCAATCCAACGAAGGACCAGGCAATTTTCACGAAGTTCGTCCTGTGGTGATGAGCGTTCGGCCGCGCCACGTATGGGTGCGGCGGATGGCGCTTGCGGCGAGCGCGAAGAGCACGGGGAGATCGACGAGGGGCGAGAGCCAGTAGGTCCACGGCGGTCGAGTGTACGCGCGGAGCGTTCCGGCGAGCGTCCCGAGTCGCATCATGACCAAGACGGTATTCACCGCGAGCAGCAGATGGGCTTCCAATCCCGGCGGCCGCGCGAGTAATAAGCCGACGAGCAGCGGCAGCGGCAGTGCTTGAACGAAGGCAATCTCGAAGAGCCCACGGAGGCTTTGACGCCGTGTAAACTGATCGCGAAGCGTGAGCGAGCGTGGCCAATTGACCCAGGTCTCGCGCCAGTTGGCATGCATGCGAACGACGACCAGATCTCCCGCTTCATAAAAACCCACCAGGTGACCGGCGGCCGCGAGCGCTCGCGCCGTCGTCACGTCCTCGCAGCGGGAGGCTTTCGCGATCGCGAAGGCATCCGTCGCGAGCAGCACGTCGCGGCGGGCAAGAAAACACTGGCCGTTGGCTTGGACGCGGAGCGGATCGCGCACGGCTACGCCCGGCAGACCGTAGCGATACACGAGCGTGGTGAGCATGGCCGGATGGAGCAAACCCTCACCCCAATCACCGAGTTCTTGGCGCGTTGCGATGCTCAAGGCCGCCACGCCGGTGAAGGCCGCGTGACCGATGAGCGCCTCGATCAGCCCGGGGCGCGGTGCGATATCGGCATCGACTGTGAGAATCCATGTGGCCGCCTCAGCGCTTGCGCGCAAGCCGCTGGCGAGTCCCCACGCTTTGCCATTCCAGGTCGTCGGCACGGGGCTTGCATCGATGAATCGCACGCGCGGATCGCGAGCGGTGTATCTTGCAGCAAGCTCACGCGTGCCATCGCGCGATCCACCATCGACGACCAAAATCTCGCGCACGGTCGCGCCATGCGCGATGAGTCCATCGAGGCAGCGCGACAGACGCAATTCCTCGTCCAGCACCGGTACCACAACACTGACGGCACCCTCGTCGACGCGACCGCGAGTCGGATCGAACTTCTCGCCACGCGCGCTTCGCACCATCCGTATGAGGACGAGCGTGCCGAATGCGATTTGTACGAGGCAGACGGCAACGACGAGCACCAAGATCACCTTGTCCCACTACTCAATCCGATCCGCGATCCATTTTCTCGTTGGCAGGTGCGGGAGATTTTCGCCAACTTGTTCCTGCTTCAAGGGCAACGTAGACGGTGCGTCACTACCGGGGTTCCCAAAATGTGACCCATTTACTAAGTATTAAACGTGAGGCGGTCGATAGTTTGTATTGATTGTCCGTTGACCTGGCGATTTATAAGAATAGGGCGTTTACGACTAATGCGGTTTTTCCCCACCTTCCAATCGTTGAATGCGCGTCTGGGCTTGGGCCTTGGATCGCTTGTCGTTCTCATCATCGCGATCGCCGGCACCTCGATCTATCAATCGCTGATGACGCAGCGCTCGATCAACGATATTTCGAAGAACGCGTTTCCGGTCTACCAGTCGGCCGCACGCGCATCGCAGGCGGTCATCGAAATTCGCTCGTCACAGATTGCCTACGCAGCCAGCGGGAACGCAAAAGCACTCGCGGATACGACGGATGCGATCGCGCGTTTTCAAGCGGCATCGGATTCGCTCTTGAAAACGACGACCGACAAGCAGCTGCGCTCGCTTTGGGAAGGCGTTCTCACTTCTGAGGCGTTGCTCGAATCCAAAGCCTCCGACATGCAGGCAGCGGCCAAAAAGAACGACTCGGTGGCCGTCTCCAAAATTATCGCCGCTGAAAATGCGTTTTACGGTCAACTCGCAGCGGCTCTCGCGTCGGTTGGTAAAGCAGAAGAAGACAAGATCGGCGCCGCGCAAGCCTCGGTCCTTAAAACCTCGGTCATCGCCGCTTACACGACGATCGCAATCACGGTCGGCAGCATCCTCGCCGCGCTCGTCATCGTCTTCGTGACGATTCGATTCGTCAACAAGCCGATTCTCGCGGTTGCCAAACGCTTGCACGAACTCGCCGAAGGCGACGCCGACTTGAGCGCCCGCATCGATGTTGCAACGCGCGATAGCATCGGCGAACTCGCCTCAGGCTTCAATGCATTCGTTGCCAACTTGCAGCGCATCGTCGACGATACGCGCCGCTCCTCGAAGATGCTCGGAACGGCCGCAGAACGTCTGGTCGTCTCGTATCGCGGTTTGGATTCAGGCCTCGGCGAACAGAATCGCGCGATCGATAGCGCCATCGTTTCGGTCGGTCAAATTTCGAACAGCGTCAGCCGCGTCGCGGATGGACAGCGCGAACTCGATAGCGCGGTCGCCCATGCCGGGTCGATGACGACCGAACTCGTCAGTGCGCTTGCGACCGTTTCGCAAAGTGTGGCACGCCTCTCCGTCGACGTCGAAGGCACGGTCGTTGCCTTTCAAGAGATCGATCAATCGGTCGGTGAGGTCGCCCGCGCGGCGGGCGAGGCGTCCAAGAGCGGTCGCGTTGCAAACGAAAACAGTTTGCAGGGCGCACAAGCCGTGGCCCGTCTTGCCGAGGCATCGCGTGCGGTTGCCGAAGTGTTGGGCTCGGTGAGCAAATCGGTCGCGCTCCTCGGCGAGACCGGACAACAAATCGGCGGCATCGTCGAGACGATCGACTCGATTGCCGACCAAACGAATCTGCTCGCACTCAACGCCGCGATCGAGGCCGCACGGGCTGGCGAAAACGGCCGCGGATTCGCGGTCGTCGCCGATGAAATTCGCAAGCTTGCCGAGATGTCGGCGCGCTCGACGCGCGAGATCAGCGGCCTCGTCAACGAAGTCCGCAAACGCACCGACGTCACCGTCTCCGAGGCGACCGGCGCTGCGGGCAAATCGATCGAGACGCTGCGCGCTGCCGACGAGGCGATCGAGGCGATCCATCGTTCGACCGAAGCCATCGCGCAATCGAGCGATTTGATCGATCACATTTCTCGCGCCGCGCGCGAACAGGCCGACTCGACGCGGGCGGTCGCTGATGCCGCGAGCCGTATGAGTGCCGCCGCCGGTCAGGCAAGCGAAACGCTCGTCCGCCAGCAGGCCGGTACGGAGAAGATGCGATCGTCGATCGACACGATGCGTCACGTTCAAGAACGCGTGAGCGAAGCCGTTCACGAACAGCTCTCCGCCGTTCAAGAAGCGACGAACGCGATGGATCTCATCCACACCGTGGCGCGCGCGAATGCTGAGAGCGCGAGCAACGTCAACGGCGCGACGCGCGACGTCGAGTCGAGTGCCATCAACCTGCTTTCGCTCGTCGACGGTTTCCGCACGAGCGAGATCGCTGTCCCATCCAACAACCACCTTCCGGCCGTCTTGGCCGGAGTCTAACGTTTGAAAGGACTCGAATCCCATGGCCGCTAGTTGCCCGCCGACCCCCGCCGCAATCATCGAACGCGCGCCCGTCGATATCCCCGACATCGCAAAGCAGATGCATCAAGAAGGCACCTCGATGATCAAAGTCGAGCTCGATGCCAACGGAAAAGTCATCAAGACGTCCGTCTTGAAATCGGCCGGCGCAAACCTCGATGGTGCGGCGATAAAAGCTGCCCGCTCGACGACCTACAAGTCAGCCACCGAAGACTGCAAGACCACGGCATCCGTGTTCATGATGCTCGTGGACATGCACGACTAGCGGGCGTAGAGATCGGCGCGTGTCGCCGGCAAGTGGTCGATGCGGCCATCGGGTCGCGGCCGCGCGAGAAGCGTTTGAAAGAGCGCCATGCGACCGCTGGCAAACCCTTGGCTCGCGCGCCGAGCGCGCGCGCGATCGTATCGACCGCCGCCACGATGTCGCCCTCGATGTCGATCAATCCCGCCGCGAACGCCCGGCCCGGATTGAGATCGATCGGCGGGAGAAACGCGGCGCGGAGTGCGCTTGGCGCGTTCACGACGAGCGTGAACGCCACCGGCTCGTCCGGCCCGATCGTCGTTCCATCCCACAGTCGCACCGCAAACGTCCGTGCGTACCGTGCGGCGAAAATTCGCCGCAGAACGCCAACCGAGGTCGCTGCCGGTCCTGCTAGCATTGCTCCCATATCGCACCAAATCGGAGCGGGCCCGAATTGGATTCACCTCCGAGCTTGCCGGTCGGGGGAAACGTCGCAGATGGCTTGCAATGATGGAGACCGTGGCCGCCCTTTCCCCTCCGCCGGCCGTCCTCCGCGACGCTCTCAAACGCGCCTTCGGATTCGACGCGTTCCGCCCCCTACAAGAAGAAATCGTGTCCGATGTGCTCGCCGACCGCGATGTTTTCGCGCTGTTGCCGACGGGCGGCGGCAAGTCGCTGTGTTATCAGCTTCCGGCGATTCTCACCGACGGGTTGACCCTCGTCGTCTCGCCGCTCATCGCGCTGATGAAAGACCAGGTCGATGCGATGCGCACGACCGGAATCGCCGCGACCTTTCTCAACTCGTCACTCGACTACGACGAAGTCCGCGCACGCACGCGCGATCTCGAGCGCGGTGCGTACAAACTGTTGTACGTCGCGCCGGAACGGCTCGTCAACCCGAATTTCATTGCCGATCTGCGACGCTGGAAAATCGCACGGATCGCCGTCGACGAGGCGCACTGCATCAGCGAATGGGGTCACGATTTCCGACCGGAATATCGTCGCATCGCCGAATTGCGCGATGCTTTTCCGGATCTTCCCGTCGTCGCTCTCACCGCAACGGCGACGTCGCGCGTACGCGATGATATCGTCTCGCTGCTCGCGCTACGCGAGCCCAAACGCTACGTTGCGAGTTTCAACCGGCCGAATCTCACGTACCGCATTGCCGACAAGCAGCGCGCGAGCGATGCGATCGTCGCGATGCTCAAGAGTCGTCCGGATGATGCGGGAATCATCTACGTGCAGAGTCGCGCCGGGGCCGATGCGCTCGCGCAGCGTTTGAGCGCCGCGGGGATATCGGCGCTCGCCTATCATGCCGGACTCGACGCCGCCGTGCGCGCGCGCAATCAGGACAAGTTTCTTCGAGATGATGTGCGCGTGATCTGCGCGACGATCGCCTTCGGCATGGGTATCGACAAATCGAACGTACGATTCGTCATCCACTACGACTTGCCGAAGAACATCGAGGGCTACTACCAGGAGACGGGGCGGGCGGGACGCGACGGCTTGCCGGCGGATTGTCTGTTGTTCTTCAGCCACGGCGACGTCAATAAATACGAACGGTTCATCCTCGAGAAGGAAGACGTCGACGAGCAAGCCATGGCCCGGGCGCAACTCGAACAGATGACCCGTTATGCCTATGCCGCCGGATGTCGTCGGCGCGAGCTGCTGGCGTATTTCGGCGAGAACTGGACCGAAGAGAACTGCGGCGCCTGCGACAACTGCCTCGAACCGCGTCCGATCGTGGATGCGACCACCAACGCGCAAAAGTTGCTCTCGTGTGTCTACCGTATCCGCGAAGCGTCCGGATTCGCGCTCGGCATCACGCACGCAATCGACGTGTTGCTGGGCGAGGACAACGATAAGATCTACCGCTACGGACACGCGAACCTCACGACGTACGGAATCGGAAAGGACACCGATCGTCAAACGTGGCGGCATATCGCCGATGAACTCATCCGGCTCCAGTATATCGAACAAGATGCCGCGCGTTACAACGTGGTGAGCGTCACGCCGCTCGGACGCACGGCGCTCGTCGAGCGCGGACCGATCGAGATGCGCGCCCCGAACACCCGCGTCTCGAAAACGCGCGCAAAGAAGAGCGCACGCACGGCAATCGACGCGGACTACGATGACGATCTCTTCCGCTCGCTTCGCGCCCTGCGCAAGCAGCTTGCCGACGCGCGTGACGTGCCCGCATTCGTTATCTTCTCCGATGCGGTCTTACGAGCGATGGCGCGCGAGGTGCCCCGCACTCCAACCCAAATGCGGGCCATAAGCGGTGTCGGAGACAAGAAACTCGCCGACTTCGGCGAGCGATTTCTCGAGGCGATCGCGAGCTTCAGCCCGGCCTAGGCGAGAGCCGGCCGCTCGGCCCTCGTCGGGGGCTCGACCCCAAGACGCATCTCAGGGCCATATGGTACGACTACTCTCGATGAATTCGTTGTGGAAGCGCGCTTGTTCGGCCGCGATAGCCTTTTTGCTGGTCGTTTGTTCGGTTTTACCGGCTCGCGCGCAGTCGACCGAAGTCGGCACGATCCGAATTACCGTGACCGATGCGGCCGGCCACTTGGCGCTCGCCGATGCACGCGTGTTGCTCGTCGGCCCGACCGTCGCAAGCGCCCTGACCACCCGGAGCGGCATCGTGAAATATACCGATGTCCCCTCCGGCATCTACCGCGTTCGCGTGGTCAAACGCGACTTCAGCTCCGCAACGAGCGAAGAATTCCAGGTCTCCAACAATCGTGAGATCGACGTTGCCATCGAGCTCGGCTCCCTCGGTGGTCAGAATCTCAAGGTGATCGGCAGCGTGACCGCGCGACCAAACATCGCGATCACCTCGCGTGACGTCGATGAGAATAGTGCGATTCGCAAGATTTCCGATTCGCTCACCGACGCGCTCGGCAAGATCGCCGGCGTGAGTGTGAACTCCGATAGTAATGACCCGAATGCCGCGCAAACGATCTCGCTGCGCGGAAAAGATGAATCGCAAACGGCCGTGACGCTCGACGGCATCCCGCTCGGTGCGCCGGGCGCGGCGACCAATCTCCGATCGCTCAACACGGATCTCTTTTCCGGCGCGAGCACGAGTTTTTCACCGTCGGCCGGAGGCCTCGGCGGCGGTGTCAATTTTCGCACGTTGCAGCCCACCCAGACGTGGCAAGAACGCTTCAATGCATCGTATGGTACGTATGATAAGTACAATTACCAAGTCGGCGTGACGGGGAGTGTCGGGAAACTCGGCATCGCCGCACTGCACACCGATCGCGGCGGCAACAATCAACTGACGTTTCAGAATTTTCAGGACTCGAGCGGCTTGACGTATCCGCACGGCGGCGAATCGGTTGCGTTTGGCGATTTTGCAAAACTTCGGTATTCGCTCGGCGAGCGCTCGACGCTGCAGTTCTCGGCGATCAGCAATACGACCGATACGGCTGCGCTTTGCACGCAGTACGTCACGCTGCTGCCGTGCGGGATCGGTCCGGGAAATTCGAATCGCGGCAAGTTTGGTTTCACGTATGCATCGCTGCAGTCGCTGATCGGTGAAGTGTCGTTCAACGCGACGGCCTATACGTCATCACAACACCAGTTCTCCGATACGATCAATCGCTACGTGAACGGCGTCGCATCGCCCTCATCATCCGACGTCGATACGCTCGGCCGGGGCGTGGCCTTCAGCGCCACGATCTCGCAAGGCCGACATACGATCGTCGGCGGCGGGTCGACCTATGCGAGCCGAACGACGTTTACACCGATCGTGACCAATCGATTCGTCATTCCCTCGAACACATCGACGGCATCGCAACAAGCGCAGATCAGCGATTCCATCAAGTCGAGCGACAAGGTCACCCTCGGCGATAACGTTTCGTACGCAACGACGGTCGGCGTCGGTCGTTCGTTTCTCGGTGGCGTGAGCGCCGGTTGGCGACCGACGGCCGTCGATGGGTATAACGCGTCGGTTGCGGTCGGATCCTCGCAGCCGGGCGCCGGACTGGTGCGCACGCTTAGCGATCCGGCCGCCGCGCGATTCAACTGTTATGCCGATACCGCAACGGTGAGCGGGCCGGGCGATTTGCCCGCCAAGCAATCGTCCATCAACTACGACGCGACGTGGACGCATCAAACACGACGCGGTGCGTTTTCGGTGAGCGCGTATCGCCAAACGCAGGCCGGGCAATTGATCAACGCCCAAGTGCTGGCATCGAGCGAACCTGCCGGATACATTCCGAGCGGCTATACGCAGCTCGTCAATGGCTACTGGAATTCGGCATTCGTCTGCGGCGCGAACGCTGCAAACCCGACGCTCTACGTCAACGAACCGATCGGCAATACGACGCGACAGTATCAGGGATTCGATTTTAGCGGGCGCTTTGCGCTCGGCGCCAATGTCTCGGTTTTCCCGACGTACTCCGTGAATACGGCCGTGGTGTCGGCCGCCGACGCGCGCTTGAACGGACTCTACTCGACGACGATCATCGGCGACCAGATTCCGGGTCGGCCGGTGCACCGTGCTGGACTTACCGTCGATGCGCAAGCCACGCATTTCAATACCGAGATCCTCGCGAACGCGCAATACACCGGATCGAATAACGGTCAACACATCGCGCCGTACATCGTGGTGAACGCGGGCCTCTCACATCCGCTCGGCGCCGGTCGGCTAACATTCTTTGCATCGAATCTCTTCAACACGGAGATCGGGGCGTTCTCGACGCTCGCGTACGCGCAGCCCCAGACCCTCAGCGGCGGCGCCCAGTTGCTCGTGGCGGGAAACCCGAATACGCCCCGTCAGTACACGGCCACGTTTTCGTTCTCGACCGGAAACCGCAATTTGCCGCGGTCCTTTGGCGCGGCCGGGCGCAACGGCCGCGCGTCGACCGGAGCGCCCGGTGCGGGTCCGGCGGGGCCGGCCGATGGGGCTGGCGGTCCGGGCGCGGCCGGCGGCAATCAAGTCCGCGGTCGTTTCCGCTTCGTGCCGCCACCGGCCGGTGTCGATCCGCTGACCCTTGCCGCGACGCGTGAGGAATGTACGGCAGAATTCCAACCAGTCGCAACCGTGTTGCTCGCGGCGTTCCGTGCGGATGTCGCCGCGTACGCGGCTGGCCAAGCGATCCCAGCGAGTCCGGATTTCACGATAACGGGTCATGGAGATCCCAAAGCCGCAGGCTGGTATCTGGAAATCCGGCCGCAATTTCCGGGTGGCGGCGGAGGCCGATTCGGCAATCAACCTCCGGGCGGAGCACCGCCTCCGGGTGCGGGTCCGCGCGGTGAAGGCGAGGGTGCTGGCCCCATCATCGTGCGGCAAGCGCCGCCGGGCGCGCAACCGACACCCGGTGCATCGCCCTCACCCGAGGTTCAGAAGCGCATCACGACGATCCGCTCGTTCGTCTCGTGCAGCTATATCACGGCGCTCAAGCATGAAGAAGCGGTGGCCAAAGGGTTTAAATTCGCGCAACCGGGCTTCGGCTACGCGCCGGGCGTCGGACTCTTCTTCGCGCAGCCGGCGACGCTAGGCACCGGCGGGGGAAGCGTGAAGTAATGCAGATGAGTTCTCCGCGAATTGCGGTCATCGACGACGAACGGCATTTGCGCGAACTGCTCGAGATCGCGCTCGGCGAGGACGGCTTCGAAGTCCGCTCCGCCCCCGACGGCCGCAGCGGCCTCACCTTGGTCAAAGACTGGCGTCCCGATGCGATCGTGCTCGATGTGATGCTGCCGCAGATCAGCGGCATCGAGCTCTTGCCGATGATGCGTCGGATCACCGAAGCGCCGATCCTCATGCTGAGCGCCAAAGGCGACGTGGATGCGAAAATCCGCGGGCTGGAAAGCGGCGCGGACGACTACCTCGCCAAGCCTTTCGAAGTCGCCGAACTCGTCGTGCGCTTGCACACGGCGCTCCGACGTCCGCGGCTCGAGCACCGCGACGTGCTCACGTATGCCGATATTTCCGTCGACCTCGACCGGCGTGAAGTCAAACGCGGCAACGTGCGCATCGACCTCTCCGCGCGGGAATTCCAACTGCTCGTGACGCTCGTTCGCAATCCCGAGCGCGTCTTCACACGCGATCAACTTTTGGATCTGGTCTGGGGATCGGATCGCGAAGTCGGGCCGGGCGCGGTCGAGACGTATGTTTCGTATTTGCGTGCGAAGATCGACAACGGATTCGAACCGCGTCTCATTCGCACGATTCGCGGCGCGGGATACGCGCTTCGCGCGGACTGATGTTCGTCTCGCTCGCAAAGCGCCTGACGGCGTGGTACGTCTTCGTTGCGATGATCCTCATCGTGCTCGTGGTCGGTGCGTCGAGCGTGTTTGCCTTTACGCTGTTCGCCCGGGCGACGAACGAAGCGGAAGAGTCCGGTGGTCGCGTCGTCCGGGACTACGAAGTGCGCGCAAAAAATCGCCATCAGAACGTCGATAGCGCGAACCACACCTTGCTCGCGCGCATCGAGCGCCCCGGCTTGCGCGTGCGAATCATCCCGAGCGGCGTTCGTGACGAAAAAAAGATTCTCGATTCGCATCCGGTGGCGCCGCATGACGGCCGCACCCAGGCGCTCTTCGCCTTCGGTACGCTCATCGGAATCAAGGTCGAGCGCGTGCCGTTCCTCGGCGGGCGGGTCTTCATTACGGCGACGACGGAGAGCATCGCGACGGTTTTGCGCGGCTATCTCGTCACGATCGTGCCGCTCGCGCTGATCGCCGCGCTGCTCGCCTGGATCCTCGGACGCGTCATCACAAGTCAAGCCTTGCGCCCGCTGATCGACGTCACGCAGTCGCTCGAACGCTTTGCTGCCGGCGACTTCACGCCGCGCTCGATCGATACCGGCGGCAAAAACGAATTCACCGCACTTGCGATCGCCTATAACGGGGCCGCGCAGCAGGTCGCTGCGGCATTTGCCGAGCGCGAAGTGGCCGAGGCGCAGATGCGCCAATTCGTCGCGGATGCGGGTCACGAATTGCGCACGCCGCTCACCGTCGTCATGGGTTTCATCGACGTCCTCAAGAAGCGCATACCGCACGATGACAGCAAGACGCCGCGCATCTTCGAACTCATCGCGCTGGAGAGCAATCGTATGCGCACGCTCATCGACAACTTGATGTTGCTCACGCAACTCGACGCGGTGGACGAACGTCCGCCCGATCGGATCGACCTCGGCGAACTCGTACGCCAGGTCGTCGATCCGCAGCGGCAACTCGCGCCGAAAACACCGATCGAACTCACGCTCTCGGTCGATGCCACGGTGTCGGCGGATCGTCACGAACTGCACGAAGCCGTCGGCAATCTGCTTCAGAACGCGCTCAAATATGCGCCCGATGCGCCGATTCGCATCGACGTACAACGCGCAAATCGCGGCGTCGAGGTGATCGTTCGCGATGGCGGACCGGGGATCGCGCCGCTCGATCAGCCGCATATTTACGACCGCTTCTATCGCGGGCTCTCGCGAGGCGACGTCGAGGGATCCGGACTCGGCCTTGCCATCGCCAAGCGCGCGGTCGAACGCTGCGGGGGAACGCTCGAGTTGCGTGCCAGCGATTCGCTTGGGACGACGTTTGCCATCGTGCTCCCGGCTTTGCATATCGAGGACCGCAAACGCGAGGCCGTTTCCATCCAAGCGTAGTACTCGAACGTATGATACGCCGCTTGCTTTGTTCGCTTGCCTCTGTTGCAATCGTCGCGCCGCTTCTGGCACTCTCCCCGGCTCCGCCGCCAGGTCCGATCCTCGGCTACACGCAGGAGCATGCCGCCGCCGAACGCGCTGCGGAGTCGACCTTCGATGCGAATATGAACGCCGCGGAGATGAAGTCATGGTTGCGACGCCTCTCGGCGCGCCCGCACCACTTGGGCTCACCGTACGATAAGGCCAACGCCGCGTGGCTCGTCGCGCAATTTCAGAGCTGGGGTTGGGACGCGAAGCTCGAGACGTTTCAGGTGTTGTTCTCGACGCCGAAAGAACGCAAGCTCGAATTACTCTCGCCCACGCGATTCGTCGCAAGTCTGCAAGAGAAGCCGCTCAAAGAAGATCGCACCTCGAATCAAATAGGCGAGCAGCTTCCGACGTACAACGCCTATTCGATCGGCGGCGACGTCACCGCGCCGCTCGTGTACGTGAATTACGGCATTCCGGCGGACTACGAAATTCTCGCGCAGCACGGGATCGATGTCAAAGGCAAGATCGTCATCGCGCGTTACGGGGGATCGTGGCGCGGAATCAAGCCGAAGGTCGCCGCAGAACACGGTGCTCTCGGTTGTATCATCTATTCCGATCCGCGCGATGATGGCTATTGGGGCGGCAACGCCTATCCGAACGGAACCTACCGCAATGCGACGAGCGCCCAGCGCGGATCCGTTGCCGATATTCCGACCTATTCCGGCGATCCTTCAACCGGCGGCGAAGCGCCGATCCCCGGCGCGAAACGCCTTGCGATCAAAGACATTCCGACGCTGACGAAAATTCCGGTTTTGCCGATTTCGTATACGGATGCGCTTCCGTTTTTACGATCGCTCGGCGGTCCGGTGGCGCCTGCGGCGTGGCGCGGTGCACTGCCGATCACCTATCATCTTGGGGCGGGACCGGCACGCGTTCATCTCAAGCTCGACGTCGCCTTCGGCTACGTTACGGCGTACGACATCATTGCAAAGTTGGCCGGAGCGGAACGGCCGGATGAATGGATCGTGCGCGGCAATCATCATGACGGCTGGGTCAATGGCGCCGCCGATCCGCTTTCCGGGGCCGTCGCCGTGATGGAGGAGGCAAAAGCGATCGCCGCGCTGACGAAAACCGGCTGGAAGCCGAAGCGCACGCTCGTGTACTGCCTTTGGGACGGAGAAGAACCCGGACTGCTCGGGTCGAGTTCGTGGGCCGAGGCACATGAAGCCGAATTACGCGCTCATGCCGCGGTCTACGTCAATAGCGATGGAAACGGACGCGGCTTTCTCTTCGCGCAAGGCTCACATTCGCTCGAGCGAACGGTCGACGAGGTCGCACGTGAAGTCGTCGATCCCGAACGCGGGGTGTCGATCGAACGCCGACAACTCGCCGCCCAAAAGCTGCGCCTGGATGGCTTCGCAAGTCTGCAAGCCGATGACGAAGGTGGCGTTGATGTCGCCGCGCCGATCGAACCGGGATCGGCCTTCCACCTCGAGGCGCTCGGATCGGGATCGGATTACACGCCGTTCGTCCAACACGTCGGCGTGGCGGCGATCAACCTCGGTTTCGGCGGAGAATCGGGAAACGGTTCGTACCATTCGATATTCGATTCGTTCGATGAATACACGCGTTTCAAAGATCCGACGTTCGCCTACGGGCTGACGCTTGCGAAGACGGCCGGTCGAATCGTCCTCCGGTTCGCGGACGCCGACGTGTTGCCGTATGCGTTCGCGCCCTCGGCCGACACCATCGCGCGCTACGCGCGCGAAGTCGCAAAACTCGTCGACGACGAAGGCAGTGCGACGCTCAAACGTAACGCGCTCATCGATGACGGCAGCTTCACGTTCGCCGCCGACCCGCGCGAAACGTTCGTCGCGCCGACCAAACGCAGCCCGGTTCCAACCATCGATTTTAGCGCGTTGAACGATGCCGTGGCAGCGCTGCAAACCAGCGCCCAAGCCTACGATGCGGCACTCGGAATCGCACTCTCCACGAGCACGGCTCCGAGTACCGCATCGGCCACCGATCGGGCACTTTTGGCCGCCGAGCATACGCTCACGACGCCGACCGGCTTGCCGCGTCGGCCGTGGTATCGTCATCAGTTGTACGCCCCCGGTTTTTACACCGGGTACGGCGTGAAAACGATGCCGTATATTCGTGAGGCGATCGAACAGCGGAATTGGGATGAGGCGCGGACGGGAATCGTTACGGTTGCCGCAGCCTTGCTTGCTTACCGCACGCAAATCGACATCGCGCGTGTAACGCTGGCAGGCAAGTAAGCCCTCCGTCGGCTGTCGGCATGGTTTGGCTTCTCCCGGGGTACAAGCCGACCATGAACGACACGACGAATACACAATCCCTGCGGTACGATTCCGGCGGAACCGCCGCAATTTCCGAAAACAATCTCAAGTTACTTCGCACGTACGTGAGCGATATGCTCGCGCTCGAGAAGCATATCCGTCAGCCGCTCGACAAACAGCACAAAGACGACGATACGCAGAAGTTCCCCGATGCGTTCACGATCATCGCGAAGATCAAGGGCAACAACGAAGCCCATATCGCCGCGTTGACCACGCATCTCGAAGCGCTGGGCGGCCATGCAGCCTCACCCGTCAAAGAAGGCGTAAGTGCGGTTGCCGGTGTGTTCGCCGCGGCAATCGATGCGTCGCGCAAGAGCAAAGTCACCAAAAACTTACGCGACGATTACACGGCATTGAGCCTTGCGACCGTCAGTTACGAGTTGCTCCACGCAACGGCGCTCTCGATGCGCGATCGTCAGACCGCCGATCTTGCCAAGCGCTTCCTCAAAGACTATGCCGAGTGCATCATGGCCATTAGCAAATCCATCCCGACGGTTGTCGTGAACGAACTGGTCATCGATGGCGAAGATGTCGATACAACGATCGACTGGCAAGCCAAAGACAACGTTGCCAACGCCTGGCGCACGGCCGGTTAAGGTCGCTCGCTCGTCGTTCCCGACGCTCGACCGAGGGCGACCATCTCGCGCATGCGCGGGTGGTCGCCTTCGATCGTTTTTTCCCAGTCTTCAAACCGCGGCACGGCTTCGCCCGCGCGAAATAAGAGATAGTACACGCTCAGATCGCCGAGATACGCGAAGCGCTGCTTGAGATCGGCGGCGAGCGGTGTGAATCCCGCAAACGAGTTCGCGTAGCGGTGGAAGTCGGCGAACTCCGTTTCGATCGCTAAGAGCGCACGCGCGTTTGCGATCGTGCCGACGATTTTCTTGCGTGAATGGATGATGCCCGCACGCATCATCAGCTCTTCGGTTTCAAAATCGCCGAACGCGGCGACTGCACGGACGTCGAAATCGGCGAAGGCTGCACGGAATGCCTCCCAGCGTTCATCGATCGCCGCCCAGCTCATGCCGGCTTGAAAGATCGCTTGCGTGACGATCGCTAGAAGATCGCTAGCACTTGGATTCTCGATGCGCCGAGGAATGCGCTCTTCGGGTGTCGCTTTGCGTGGTTTCTTTTCTCTCGCCTCGGTTTTTGGATCCGTCGCTTTGCGTGCCACGATTCGCCCCCCTCACCGAACGTGAATACCGCGTGGAGGGAGTGGAGCCTTTGCAGCGCTACAGGATCGGGGTGAAAGCAAACGATCGTGCGCAGAACTGGGTGCTCGTCGCTGCGATCGTCGGTTCTAGCATGAGTTTTATCGATGGCTCGGCGGTCAACGTCGCGCTTCCGATTCTGCAGCGCGATCTGCACGCGGACGCCGCTCAGCTCCAGTGGGTCGTCGAGGGGTACGCGCTTTTCCTTGCCGCACTTATCTTGATCGGCGGGTCGCTCGGCGATCGGTTTGGGCGACGCCTCATCTTTTCGATTGGAATCGGCGTCTTCGCTGCAGCATCGCTCGTTTGCGCGCTCGCGCAGAATGTCGAGAGCCTCGTGCTTGCCCGTTGCATCCAGGGCTGTGGCGGCGCGCTCGCTACTCCAGGAAGCCTGGCGCTTATCAGCGCGAATTTCACCGGCGAGGCACGCGGTCGTGCGATCGGCACGTGGAGCGGTTTCGCCTCGATCACGGCGGCAGGCGGACCGGTGCTTGGAGGTTGGCTCGCGCAGACATTTTCTTGGCGCTGGGTGTTTTTGATCAACTTGCCGCTTGCGCTCGTCGTACTTGCCGTCTGCGTTTTCCGAGTGCCTGAGAGTCGAGACGAGCAGGCGTCGCGATCGCTCGATGGGATCGGCGCGGGACTGGCGACGTTCGGTCTTGGCACGCTTGTTTTCGGGTTGATCCGTCTGCAGGTGAACATCCGCGATTGGCTCGGCCTTGCGACGCTCGTCCTCGGCACCGTCCTGCTGGTCATCTTCGCGCTGTACGAACGCGGAACGCGCGACCCGATGCTGCCGCCCTCGCTTTTTGCATCGCGTACGTTTTCTGGTGCGAATATCTATACGTTCGTGCTTTACGCGGCACTCGGCGGCAGTCTTTATTTTTTGCCGTTCACGCTCATCGACGTGCAACACTATTCACCGGTCGCCGCGGGTGCCGCATTGCTCCCGTTCGTCTTCATTCAGTTTTTTTTCTCGCGTTGGTCCGGCGGACTCGTCGCACGTATCGGTGCGCGCACGCCGCTCGTCCTCGGAGCGATTTTTGCCGGGGTCGCCTTTGCGCTTTTCGCCCTGCCGGGAATCGGCGGATCGTACTGGCTCACCTACTTTCCCGCCTCGCTTGCACTTGGCATCGGCGGCGCGTTGTTCGTCGCGCCGCTGACGACCGCCGTCTTCGATTCGGCTCCGACCGGTCATGCGGGAATCGCATCGGGTGTGAACAATGCCGTCGCGCGAACGGCCGGACTCATCGCCGTTGCGGTCTTGGGCATCGTCCTTACCACGGTGTTCGATCGAACCTTCGATCGTCGGATCGCAACCGCACCGGTTAGCGCGCAGACGCGCGCATATGCCGCCGACCATCGCGCCGTGTTCGCCGCGGGCACGGTGCCGCAACAGATCGCCGCGGCAGATCGCGCGGCAACAGACGATGTCGTACGACACGGCTATCTCGACGGATTTCGGGCGGTCATGATCGTCGCGGCGATCGGATGTCTGATTGCTGCGGGGATTGCCGCTTTAACAATCTCCGGCCGCTCGCACGACGCTCCGAAGTCGGTTTGATCGGCCAAGCTCACGGGCGGCTTTTTCAAGAAGGGGCTTGGCGCCCGGCGAACACGAATGCGGGCGCATGGAGCTTGCTTCGAGACGAGCGGTCGCGATCAAAATGGCGCTAAGCGTGCTAGCGTGCCTCGCGTGTCTTCCACTCGTTTGTGCACCGGCGCGGGCGAGCGAACGCGGATATGACATCTGGTTCTCCGGTCAAGTCGTCTCGATCGATGCGCCACGGCGTAGACTGCGCATCGCACGCGGTCCGACGGAGACGGCGGGCCGAGCGGTAGAAGACTGCATCGCTCGCGCCATCGATCTGCGAGGCATAAAGGCCGGTATGCGCGTCGAGGCCCAAGCCGATACGCGGCGTCGTCCATGGATCTTGCTTCAACTACACGAGATGCAACTGCGCACGACGCGTCCGGCCAGTCGTCTTTGGGTTCTCGCGCTTCTCGCCGCAGGCCCGGCGTAAACGTCAGGTAGCCGTTCCCGCTCCTCGGCGCTGGTTGGAACATGTCTGCAACTGACCGCATCTTTGTCCGATTCGATGCCCAGCTTCGTCACGATGCGTTGGAGTCGCGCGGCGGGCAAACCGTCGACGCTCACGATGGTGCAACGATCGGGCGCAGTGTCGGCAACGAGGCCCGTAACCACGAAGTGTCCCGCGTTATCGGTGGTCGTGCGGTAGCGCCCCGATGGTGAGGCGAGGGAAACGTTCGCCACGACCGGTGTACGCGTATCGGAGCGGACGATTCCCTCGATCGCTGCGGCACTGACATCCGCTGAGGCGACGGTCGGATTCAAAAGGGGGATCAGGGCAAGAGCCGTGAGGCGCGGGTACATGCGCGTGCAGGCGAAGGTCATCGGTCGTATCCTAATTCGGAAAGAAGTGTCGCGCCCTCCGAAGACATGCGGATGCAGACGCGTTGAAAGAAAGCGCAGGATCGTTCGCGCGGGCGGTGCCACGGGGACGAGAAAATCGAGGCGCGTTGCGCCGAGGGCTCAGCCCCGGTGCAGAGCCAGCAGCGAGACCTTATAGACGACGAGCAGAACCGCGCAAACGAGGTACGCACGCAAGATGATGAGCCAAACGCGATTGAGCGTTGAGAGCTGAGCCTTGGGGAGAGCGTGCAACGGCGGCATCCGCCAGGCGAATTTTTCGTCACGCGTGAGGCGACGTGACAAACGATCGTCAGAGTGCGCGATCGCAAGCCAGATGCCGACGCCGAGCGATGCGACGAGTCCGATGCCGAGCGTCCAGAGAATTTGCGTGGTACCGAATGTCGAGAAGAGCGTCGATGCCGTCAAAACGACGGAGAGGACGACGAGGACGGCGATAACGACGCCCGTGAAGATATTGACGCGAGCGGTGTTCACCCACGGGCCGAGGACGGGCTTATCGTTTGAGAGCAGCAGCAGAAAGACGGTCGCGCTCGGTAAGAGGACGCCCGCGAGTACTTGCACGGCGTTCGTAAGCAGTCCGAGTGGAACGCCCGGAATGAGCACGAGTGCCGCGGCAAGCGCGATCAGGAGCAGGTACACGCCGTAGAAAACGGGCGCATCGGTTGGCTTGCGGTGGAGGGAATGATTGAGCGCCAGCACATCGCCGATCGCGTAGGCCGTTGCAAGACTGACGGCTGCCGCACCGATGATCGCTGCGTCCATAAGTGCGATTGCAAAGAACGCGCCCGGCCAGTAGCCGACATACTTGGCGATACCGGCCGCGACGGCGCCGGCATCTTGAAACGCGCCGAACTCTTTGTGCCCGGCAAACGTTGCCGCCGCGACCGACATCATTGCGAGCGCCCCGACGACCACGATGATGATACCGACGACGAGATCCCAGCGTTCGTAGTTGATGAAGCGCGGCGTGATGCGCTTGTCGATGACGTAACTCTGCTGGAAGAATAATTGCCACGGCGCGACGGTCGTTCCGACGATTCCCGCGATCAGCAGCATTACGGTGCTGAGTTCGGCGCCTTTGGGGAGACCCGGGACGACGAAATCGTGGATCGTTTGTCCGAGCGGAACGTGGACGGCGACGAGCACGGGGATGAGGAAGAGGCTGCCGAGGCAGAGCACGAGACAGAAGCGTTCGAATCGTCGGAAGCTGCCTTGGATAGCTCCGGCCATGATGAGTGCGGCAGCGATTGCAACGCCCCACACCTTTGGTAGTCCGAAGAAATCCAGCGCTAAGCTTATCCCGATGAATTCGGTTACGATCGTGAGGGCGTTGAGGATGAAGAGATCGATGACGCTGAACGCGCCCCAGAATTTGCCGAAGCGCTCGAGAATGAGCCGTGCGTGTCCGACGCCGCTGACGGCGCCGAGTCGCAAGACCATCTCTTGGTTCACAAAGAGCACCGGGATCAAGAGCAAGAGCGTCCACAGAAGCGTCGTTCCGTAGTTCTGTCCCGCTTGCGTGTACGTGCCGAATGCGCCGGCGTCGTTGTCGCCAACCATCACGATGAGGCCCGGCCCGAGAATTGCAAGGAAGGTGAGTAGTCGCTGGCGCCACGTGCGGCGAGTCGCGAGGTCGTGTTGCGAAATCGTCCCGAGTCCGCCCGTGATGTCGCCGACGTGCATCGCATCGAGGTGCGCCGAAGCCGACGGCGCCGCAATCGCGCGTGCCGTCGGATCGGATTCCTCGAATTCCGATTGCGTCATGATCTCGCTTACGGGGAGGTTGCGTTGTGGCATCGGCCCGGCTCCGTGCTACGTCGAGAAATTCGTTCGCGAGACGAGCCGTCGGCGTGCAGCTTGGCGCCCCCGCTGGCGCTCGATCAATAACCGCAATTGCATGCCGAGAGCCATGGCCGTCGTTCCGTCACCGGCGAAACGAGCACGTTCGCGTGCAGCGCGGAGGCTGAGAATTTGGGCGATCAAATGGCGCTCGCCGATCGTCGTTGCAATCATCGCGCGTACAGAATCCAGTTCGAGGGTTCGGAATCGTCGAGCAGCGAGAAGAAGCGGTCGATCAGATCCCGGAAGAAAGCAGCGGCGCGGTGCGCTGATGAGATGCCCGGTCCGCGCAGCGGCCGCAGCAAAGCAAGGGAAGCCATGGATGTTCCTCGATTGCGAGTGGGCGCCGCGATGCGACGCCGGTAGTCACGCCCGGTGTGGGCGGAGGTCGGTCGATACAACTCCTGCCGTCGTCCATCGTGGAACATCACCCCCTTCAATTCGAGCCGCTGGCTCACGCGCGAGAAGAACAAGAAAAAACCGCTCGGATCGACGATCCGGCGGTAAAGAAAGACGCAATGCGGGTGCATTCCATCGGCCTCTACGTCCGGGGTTTGGCACCGTATGACGTAGAGCCGAGGCTCAGCCGCGTTAGATCCCGCCTTGAATTCGACGGGGCCTGGTAACCCATTGGGGTCTCTCGACCTTTCCGGGTAGCGGCATATTCTTCATACGGACGCCTCGCCTAACGAGGATCCTGCCGTAAGGATACCCGTCGGCCAAGCGGTGCGTCAACCCGTCCCGAGAAGGAATGGTCCTGCATGGCGTCCACGAGGACGTTGCAAAGCGAACTCTTGACGCACGTTCTCGCTATTTGCTATCTCCACGGAGGGTTGCTGCGCGAGCGACAAACGAAACATCGCCGCGCGCGCGGCCGAACGAAACATCGCCGCTCGCGCGGTCGAACGATGACGAGGATGACTCATGACTTTTGCACCCGAGCTCTTGCTCGTAACCGCCGTCGTTGCGGTCGGCGTGTTGCACACGATCGTCCCCGATCACTGGGTCCCGATCACGCTCCTCGCGCGCCAGCAAGGCTGGTCGCGCGCAGAGACCGCGCGGGCCGCATTGCAAGCCGGAAGCGGACATGTCGTCTCGACGTTGGCACTCGGGCTCATCGTCTGGATCGCCGGTGTTGCCTTCGCAACGCGATTCGGCCACGTCGTCTCGATTGCGTCGAGCCTGGCGCTCATCGGATTCGGTGGCTGGATCGCCATCGGGTCGTGGCGCGAACGGAAGGCGGGCGGTCACTGGCACGCGCACGGACACACGCACGGTCACGACGCCGATGTCGAGGATCACGGTCCGCACGGCCCCGAACGCAATGTCCTCGCCAACCAACCGAGGCTGGTCGAACTTTCCATTTTCGAGCGAGGCGTGCCAGCTCGCTTTCGGCTGACCGGCCCGGAATCCGGAATCGTCCGGGCGGTAACGATCCGTGGGGATGGTTCGCGCGAACCGTTCGCGTTTGTGAATCTCGGGTTGTTTTGGGAAAGCGACACGCCGATCCCGGAACCGCATGCGTTTCGCGTCGAACTGACCGTCGCGTACGGCGATCGCGAGGAGACGTACCTCACGCGTTTCGACGAACACGAACACCACGCGCACGAGGCACGCGAATCGGACGAGCGACTGTACTTGCCGCTCCGTAGCGGCTCGGTCGTGACGCACGTCCACGCGCATCGCCATGGCGAGCGAGCGGTTCACGAACATCGGCACGACCACGACCCGGCGAGCGCCCACGTGCTCGCACCGCATGGCGAGCCGCCAATTCACGAACACCGGCATAAGAAGTCGAGTCGCACCGCGTTGCTCTTGATTCTCGGATCCTCACCGATGGTCGAGGGAATACCGGCATTCTTCGCAGCCGGTCGCTACGGGATCGGTCTCATCGCCGTGATGGCCGTTCTGTTCGCCCTCTCGACCATCGCGACGTATGTGGTCCTCTGCGTGTATTCCGTCGCCGGTTTGCAGCGCGTACGGTTGGGCGCCTTCGAAGCGTACGGCGAGGTGCTTAGCGGCGTCTTCATCGCGCTCATCGGGATCGTCTTTCTCTTCGTTCCGGTCTTCTAACCGCGCCGCGGGAATGCCAACCGTGTGTCACGGTGGCGGCGTATTCTCACTCCATGGAGCGTATCGAAGGCCGGTTGACGTACGCGGCGACCGATCTCGTCGACTTTCTGACCTGCGAGCATCTCGCGTCGCTGGAGCGCGCCGTCGCCGAGCGGACGGCGAGCCGCCCCGCGCTTACGGCCGAGGAAACGATGATCTTCGAGCACGGTCGGGTGCATGAGGCGCAGCAGCTCGAGCGCATGGAACGTGCCGGGCGAACGGTCGTGCGCATCACGCACCCGGTGGGCGCACTCGGCTATGCGCGCGCGGCAAGTGAGACGCGCGCGGCGATCGAGGGCGGCGTGGATGCCGTCGTCGGCGCAACGTTCGTCGATGGCGATTTCGTCGGTATCGCCGATATACTCGAACGCTGCGAGCGGCCATCGCCCGGGCGTGCCTGGTCCTACGAAGTTGCCGACATCAAACTCGCGCGCCGGGCGAAGCCCGGCTTGATCGTTCAGCTCTGTGCGTACAGTGAGGCGCTCGCGCGCGTGCAGGGAGTCGCGCCGGTAGAGATGCATGTCATTCTCGGCGATAGTCGGCGTGAATCGTTTCGCTATATGGACTACGAGGCGTATTTCCGCGCGCTGCGCGAACGCTTTGTCCGCTCGCTTCATCGATCGAATGCCACGTCGCCCGAAAAGCTTGCGGCCTGCACGACGTGCCGCTGGTCCGACTCGTGCGCCGCTCAGCGTGACGAGCTCGATCACTTGAGTTTGGTTGCCGGCATCCGGCGCGAACAAATCGCGAAATTACGCTTTGTCGGAATCGGAACGCTCGCCGAGCTGGCGCGAGCCGGTGATGCCGAGCGGCCACGAGCGATGGCTGAATCGACCTGGCAAACGTTGCATGCGCAGGCGCGTCTGCAATGCGAGACGCGCGCGACCGGAACCCTCGTCTTCGAGACCTTGCCTCTCGTCGCCGGGCGCGGTTTTGGATTGCTTCCTCCGCCTTCGCCTGGCGATTTGTATTTCGACATGGAAGGCGACCCGTGGTTCGAGGGTGGTTCGCTCGAATATCTGTGGGGCGTCAGCTACCGCGATGATTCCGGCGCGCCGGTGTTCCGGCCGTTTTGGGGTCACGACCGACGCAGCGAACGAACCGCCTTTGAAGCTTTCATCGACTTCGTGCGCGAACGGCTCGAGCGCTTTCCCGATGCACACGTCTATCACTACGCGCCGTACGAAACGACCGCGATCGCGCGAATGGGCGATGCCAGCGCCTACGAATCGCTCGTCGATGCCTTGTTGCGCGCCGGCGTGTTCGTCGATCTCTATCGCGTCGTCACGCAATCGCTGCGGCTCTCGACGCCAAGTTACTCGATTAAAGCCGTCGAAAAATTCTATCTCGATCGCGAACGTGCGAAGGACGTTCAAACGGCGATGGGATCGGTCGTCGCCTACGAGACGTATCGGAAAACCAGCGAGCAACGCTTGCTCGATGAGATCGAAGCCTATAACAAAGACGATTGCGATTCCACGCTGCAACTTCACCGTTGGTTACTCGATCGCAAAGCGGAAATCGAGGCGACGGGAGCCGTCTATGCCGAGCCGAGCGAGGAGAACCGGGAAGAAAGCCCCGAGCAAGTCGAGGAACGCGCGGCAATCGACGCGCTACGCGACGAACTGGGATGTGCGGGCGAACCGCCCCCGACCGCGACACCGGGCGAACGCGCGCGCCGCCTGATCGGTGCGCTGCTCGACTACCATCGCCGCGAGGCAAAGCCCGAATGGCGCGCGTTTTTCGAGCGTTGCCGCGTCTTACCGGCGGATCTGGTCGACGATCCCGAAACCATCGGCGACCTCGTTTCAACCACGATCGAACCGCGGCGAGAAGATCGTTCGCTTGCGTTCACCCTTGAGTTTCCGCTCCAGCGACACAAATTTCGTGCCGGTAAGAAAACGATCGATCCGGTCACGCGGAAGAACGCGGGCGAAATTCTCTCGATCGAAGAGATCGGCGGCAGCCGCGCGCGCCTGGTGCTCAAGCGCGGGCCGTCGCTTGCTACGACCGCACTGCCGCAGGCGCTCATTCCGGACAAGCCGCGCGGTGAGAAAGAGCAGCGCGCAGCGCTCAAGCGAATCGCGCGCGCGCTACTCGCCCAAGACGGATCGTATCGCGCCATTCACGATGTGCTGGCCGGTCTTCCGCCGCGCTTTCGCCAGGCCCGACCGGTCGTCGACCTCGGTGCGGAAACCGACGTAGCGGCGCTGGTCGACGATCTCGATGAGAGTACGCTCGTCATTCAAGGTCCGCCCGGAACCGGCAAGACCTACACGGGCGCGCGCGCCATCGTCGAGCTACTCCGACGCGGCCGGCGGATCGGCGTCGCCGCGCAAACGCACAAAGCGATTCACAACATGCTTGCGGAAGTCGAACAGGTGGCGGCCGAGCGCGGTGTGACGTTCCGCGGACTCAAGAAGTCGACGGCGCGAGAGCCCGATACGGAGTTCGTCTCGCGCACGGGAGCGATCGCCAACGCGTCGGCGACCGATGCGTTTCCGCCTGGGGCGCAGATCCAACTCATCGCCGGCACGTCCTGGCTCTTCGCGCGGGCGGATCTCGCCCAAACGCTCGACGTCCTGGTCATCGATGAGGCGGGACAAGTCGCACTCGCCGATGCCGTGGTGATGATGGGCGCGGCGCGGAATGCGCTCTTGCTGGGCGATCCCGCGCAACTCGCGCACGTCTCCACCGGCACGCATCCCGAGGGCGCCAACCGCTCCGTGCTCGGTCATCTGCTGGGCGATACGCGCACGGTCGACGTTCATCGCGGTGTGTTTCTGTCGACGTCGTATCGGATGCACCCGGTCATCGGCGACTTCGTTTCGGATTTGATGTACGACGGGCGCCTCGCAAGCGACGCATCGTGCGCATTGCAACGCATCGTTTCCGACGGCATCGCCAATGGCTCGGGTCTGCGCGCACTTGCTGTCGAACACGCGAATTGCTCTTCGGATTCGCCGCCCGAGGCCGAGCGCATCGGCGATGAAATCGCGGCGCTTGCGGGCGCGCGCTTCATCGATCGCTACGGCAAGGAACGCGATATCGACTTGGTTCGCGACGTGCTGGTCGTCGCTCCCTACAACGCGCAGGTGTCGCGGATTCGCGCGACTCTCGCGGCGCGTGGACTTGGTTCCGTGCGCGTCGGCACCGTCGACACGTTTCAGGGACAGGAAGCCGCAATCGTTTTTTACTCCATGACGACCTCGAGCGGCGATGACGTACCGCGCGATCTGGAATTTCTCTTCGATCGCAATCGGCTCAACGTGGCCATCTCCCGCGCTCGCGCCATTGCTGCCGTCGTCTATTCGCCCGCGCTGCTGCAAATTCGCTGCACCACGGTGGAGCAAATGCAACTCGTCAATGCCCTTGCCCGCTTGGTGGAGGCGGGTGCACCGCGCGCGGAGCAATTGGCGCTGGCCGTTTGACGGAAACCGCGCGCGACGTGCGAATGACGATGCGTGGAGGTGGATTCGTGAACGACGGACGACTCGAAGGAAAGAGTGCAATCGTGACCGGTGCGGCGAGCGGCATCGGCCGCGCCACGCTCGCCCGCTTCGTACGTGAGGGGGCACATGTCGTTGCGGTCGACCGTGATGCGGTCGCGGTTGGGAAGGCGACGGCAGAATACGGTGCAGCGGCGTCCGCGCATACCGCGGATATCACGGATCCGCTCGCGATGGCGGCGCTCGTCAAGCAGGTTGTCGAGCAGCACGGCGGGATCGACATTCTCGCGCATTTCGCGGGGATCACGAAGGACGCACTCTACCAGAAAATGTCGCTCGATGACTGGAATGCCGTCATTCACGTCAATCTGACTGGGACGTTCGTCGTCGCTCAGGCGGTCGCTCAGGCAATGCGCGATGGGGGTGCGATCGTGCTGACGTCTTCGCGATCGTACTTCGGGAATATCGGCCAAGCGAATTACGCAGCATCGAAAGGCGGCGTGGTGAGCCTCACGCGCACCCTCGCTTTGGAATTGGGCAAACGCGGGATTCGCGTCAACGCGATCGCGCCGGGCTTTATCGAAACGCCGATGACGAGCGTCGTTCCCGACAAGCTGCGCGATCGCGCGATCGAACAGACGCCGCTCAAGCGGACGGGGAAACCGGAAGAGATCGCCGCCGTCGCCTATTTCCTTGCCTCGCCCGATTCGAGCTATCTGACGGGACAAGTGCTCTGCGCCGATGGCGGCCGCACGGTCGGGCTCGCACCCATCTGATGCCACGCTATTTCGAAGAGTTCAACGTGGATGATGAATTCACGGGTCCGGCGCGCACGATTACCGAGGGCGACGTCGTCAATTTTGCCGCGCTTACGGGCGATTGGAACCCGATTCATACCGATGTCGAATTCGCCAAAGCCTCACCGTACGGCGAACGCTTGGCGCACGGTATGCTGGGCCTTTCCTTTACGATCGGACTGCTCGATCGAACCGGCATTTTTTCCGGTTCGGCGATCGCGAATCTTGGCATCCAAGAGTGGACGTTTACGGCGCCGATCTACATTGGCGATACGATTCGCTTTCGCATGAAAATTACGGAAAAGCGCTTGACCTCCGATGGCAAGCGCGGCGTCATCGGACGTTCGTTCGAGGTTCTCAATCAGCGCGATGAGGTGGTCCAGCGCGGATCGAGCCCGCTGATGATCCGCGTGCGACCCGACCCGCAGTTGACGGTGAACCCGCAGCGCGAACTCCCCGCCTAGCACGTGCGTTTTGTCGACAACGACGGCATTTTGCTTGCCGTCGAATCGCGCGGACGAGGCGAGGCAGCGCTGCTCTTCGTTCACGGCTGGATCAGTTCGCGTCGCATGTGGTACGACGTGATCGAACGACTCGATGGGGATCGCTTCACCGCTCACGCGATGGACTTTCGTGGCGTCGGCGCGAGCGATCGCCCGCTGGAGGGCCACGATCTCGATGGCTACGCATCGGATTTGCGGGCAGTACTTGCAAGCATCAATGCGCCAGTAACGATCGTCGCGCATTCGATGGGCGGAAAAGTCGCGCAATTCATCGCCCTCGAACCGCCGCCGAATCTCCAGCGTCTGATCTTGCTTGCGCCGGGGAGTGCGCGTGCGTTTGCGATGAATCCCAAGCATCGCGGGCTTGCCGAAGATGCCTTCGGTTCGCGCGTTCGGATCGAACGCTTTCAACGGGCGGCCATGGTGCGTGACGTCGCGTCGGAAACGATGCTGCGAATCACCGAGGATGCACTCTTCGCGCAGCGTGAGGCGTGGTTCGGCTGGTACGACCGCGGCCGCACCGCTGATTTTAGCGAGCGTCTCGATGAAATTGCGCTGCCGACCGCCGTCATGGGAGCCGACGGCGACCCGCTCGCCCCGCCGTCGCGTTTGCGTCGCGACGTGGTAGATCCGATTCGCGGAGCGCTCTTCGTCGGACTACGCGGGGTGGGGCACAATCTGCCGGTGGAGGCGCCCGAAGAAGTCGCGCAACTCATCACGCGCTTTTAGGAGCGCGAGCGTTGCCGGGTCAGGCGACCGCGTGATAGCCTGAGGTGAGACTATGGCAATCGAAGAAATCGTTCTTCCAATCACGGAACCCGAGACGGAATGGGTGCTCGGTCGTGCGCTGCAAAAAGTGAGCCCGACGCGCGACCATAGCCGCGTTCAGGGTGAACTCGGCGCGTTGCTCACCGCGTGGTCGCGCGGACGCGGCGAAGTCGGCCCGGAATGGCGATTTCGTATAGCCGTTCCGGGCGAAGCGCGCCGACCGCTGATTCCGGATATCGCGTTCGTGCTTTTCGAGCGATTGCGCGGTCTGACGCACGACGAAATGCAGGCACCCGCCTTCGCACCGACCGTTGCCGTTGAAGTGCTCTCACCCGCCGATGATCCGCGCGATGTCGCAAGTAAGGTCGACGTCTATTTGCGCGGCGGTACCAGCCTTGTGATCGTCGCCGACCCACGGACGCGAACGATGACGCTTCACGATGCCCTCGGTGCGAGAACGTACCGCGGTAACGAAATCGTCCGTCACGAAGCGCTGCCCGAATTCGAATTGTCTGTCGGGCCCTTTTTCTCAGGCGCCCTCGACTTGCAAATGTAAATGGAGCGGCCTTGCCGCAAGTCGGTCGTGCGTGATGGCGCTGAGTGAGCGTATGGCGACGAACGAGATCGTTCTTTCAATCACGAAGCCCGAGACGGAATGGGTGCGCGGTCGAGCCGTGCGCAAAATGAGCCCCACTCGCGATCATCGTCGCGTGCAAACGGAGTGGCGATTTCGCGTCGCCGTCGAGAATGAAGCGCGACGGCCGCTGGTTCCGGACATCTCATTTGTTGCTTTCGAACGCATGCGCGGACTCACGCACGATCAAATTCAGGCACCCGCCTTCGCTCCAACGGTTGCCGTTGAAATACGTTCACCTGGTGACGATCCGCTCGACGTCGCAAGGAAGCTCGACGTCTATCTGCGTGGCGGCAGCGAATTTGTACTTGTCGCCGATCCGATCAAACGGACAATGATGCTGCATGACCCAGTAAGCGTGATCGTCTTTGCCGGAAACGATGTCCTCGAGCATCAGGGTCTGCCTGGCTTCGAACTGACCGTTGGTCCGTTTTTTGCCGCTGCGCTCGACATTGCAACGTAAGTCGCTTCTTCGACGCACTGCTAGTTGACGGTATGACCCGCGGCGCGTAGTGCCGTCTTCGCTTCTTCAAATCGATCGGAGCGAATCAAGATGTGGTCGGTATCGTAGGTCGAGATGCCGTAAATGGGAATGCCCGCCTCGGCGAGCGGTTTCGCAAGATCGGCGATGATGCCGGTAAGTGAGAAATCCAGCGTCCCACTCACGGCGAGCCCGCGAAAATTTCGTTGTACCTCGGTGTGCGTCTGCGGCACGGTATCGTCGCGGCAAACGATCGAGAGTTCGCGTCGCGTGCGGACGACCGCAATGAGATCGCTGCCGCCGACCCAACTCGGCACCGGCGCATCCGCAGCGAGTCGCGCGATCGCAAACGTTTCATCAAGCGTTCGAAGTTCCACACGCTCCACTTCCGCTCACATGCAACGAGCCCTACGGGCCGGTCCTAGCTTGGTCGGTGGCATGACCCAACGCGAATCGGGTATAGGTTCGGGTTGACTTTGAAAGCCCGACCATGACGCCCTCGACTACCTGCAATCGGCGTGGTCGACCAACCCGTTTACAAGCGACGAAGCACGTGCGAATTCCAACTATTCCGGTTACGCATCCGGCGATGTCGTGCGCTTGCTCGAAACGGCACCCGTGACGCCCTTCGCGCGGGTTGCCCTTGACGCGTTCCGCACGATGGCGACTTCTCGTTCAGTCTTGCGGGCCAAGCGTTTTTTTCTCGTCGGCATGCATCCGCATGCCAGCCGAACATCGCGTCGGTTTGCCTGGCCGACGCTCGTGTTCAACGCGCGCGAACAGTTCGAGCATCTAGGTGAAAAAAGCCAGTTCAACGGATTGCAACGTCAAATTCGGAGTCGGGAGATCGAACTCGACGGATCGATCAATGCGAACCTGGCGGATTTCGGTTATCGACGATTGGCAATGTCCATTTCAGCGCCGGCCCTAAGCACCATCGCCCCGCAGTCGGGCGTCGCCTTCGAACTCGCGCGTGGTGAAGAACTGCACGTTGTCGATCCGCTCGGCGAGCGAGTCGCCGATCTGCTCGCCTTCGACCGAAGCGACAGATGGATCGTGCTTTCGTCGGGTCGTACGATCGACTACGCAAACACCATTTATCTCACGCAAGGTCACGTACTCTACTCAAATCGCATCACGCCATTGTTCACGATCGTCCACGATGACGTGGGGCGGCACGATTTCTTGCTGACGCCGTGCAGCCCTGAGAGCTTCGCCATCATCTCTAACGAACACGGACCGCATCCGAGTTGCTTTGGCAATCTCTGCACGCAGCTCGCGCCCTTCGGCATTCTTCCCGATCAAATCTCGAGGACGTTCACTCTTTTCATGAACGTCGAGATGGACGCGAACGGAACGATCGCGGTGCGGCCGCCGCGTTAGGAATTCGTCTCGATGTCGACCGTTCCGGGGATCGAGATGTGGATATGCTCGCCGCGACGCGCTTCGCGCAACGCCCGTCGCTCCTCGCGTAAGGCATCCGACTGCGCACGTTGAGCTTCGCGTATGGCTTCTGCCTGGTCGCGCTGCGCCTCACGCATCGCGTCCTCGGCTTCACGAGCCGCATCGACGCTGGCGTTTGCCGCGTCGATACGTTCCTGTGCCGCCTCCTTGATTGCGTCGGCTTGCTCGCGCGCGGCGTCGCGAATTTCATCGGCACGTTCGTGGGCGGCGTCGATCTGCGCGTCGCTCGTTATCGCGACGGTGGCCGCGCGGGCACCATGGTGGTCGAGCGAAGCTAACCCGACGACGCCGACGATAGCGGCAACGATCCAGGCAAAGCGTGTGGTGAGAATCGGGCGTCGTAACACGGTCGGGTTCCTCCAGCGATGCCCGATATACCGTCTGCGCGACGAAATGATTCAGCGCCGGGGGATTTTACCTTCGAGAAGAAAGTGCGCCGGTATTCGCTTCTTCAATTGAATGAGGAGTATCCGTGGAACTGCACGCGCCCGCCGCAAAAATCGATGGCTTTCCGGTCGCCGTTACGGTCGATCTTGGCATCGGAAACGATCTCTCGGACATGGGAACGGGGATCGACGGCAACAAGAATTGGACGCAGCGCGAAATCGAAACGGCCGCCGCTCGAGCCCTCACCCTGGTCGATCCG
>Ga0123338_10000255_pt1 | contig 55290 bp, 44 predicted proteins | sample grotaG_FD_89793 | JGI IMG/M metagenome (GOLD analysis project Ga0123338, IMG submission 89793) | Glacier valley bacterial and archeal communities from Borup Fiord, Nunavut, Canada, to study Microbial Dark Matter (Phase II) -... | ecosystem: Environmental > Aquatic > Freshwater > Ice > Glacier ... | reverse complement strand
AATATTTGTTGGTCTCGGCGTTGGACTTGCTTCCTTCAAGTATAAAACAGACGTTACGTATGTTGAAACATTTCTTGATCCTTATACTTTCCCCAACGGCACTCCTGCATCTCCTCCCCTTTCACCAATGTCACGAATGGTGCTAAACGAGTCATTTAATATGAGCGGGACTGGAATCAACGCAACATTAGGGGCTATCTATCGGCCGGCAGATGTCGTTCAACTCGGTGTGTCGATTGCAACACCAACGTCCTACAAAATCTCATCAGAGTATTCAGCGGCTATGACCACCGCATGGAATAATTTTCAGTATGATGCTAAGACTCTATTGAACAATGTCAATTATAAAACAGACTTAGTGACATTTGATAATACACTGTCAACACCCTGGAGATTAACTGGCAGCGAAACTTTCTTCATTCAGAAGAAAGGTCTTATCAGTGCAGATGTAGAATATCTTAGTTATCCAAGTGCGAAGTATTCAAGCTATTCTGATAGTTCCTCTCCAGATGTAGATAATAAGGATATAAAATCAACATTTCAATCTGCGCTAAACATTCGCATTGGTGGTGAATATAGAATTAATAAGTATCGCGTTCGTGCAGGTTATAGCCTTATGCCAGATCCATACAAGACATCTCCAAATGGATTAGACTATTCTATAAACTTCTATAGTTTTGGTGTTGGCTACAGAACGTCATCGTTCTATATTGACGTTGCCGGTATTCTTGGTCAAACAAATCAATCATATAACCCTTACATCCTCAAAGGAAATCCAACAAGTCCACACGTCTCACTAAAGAATTCAACAACAACAATTGCTGTTACCCTCGGATTTCCGTTTTAAGTACTTTTAGTAACTCATCCGCTGAGATCGTCGTTCCGGATATAGTATAGTGGGCTTTTTTGTAGAATGGCAGGCGATGAGATCGCATAAATTCAACATGATCTTTAATGCTTTCAGGGTGGGCTTTCGCAAACAATGGCCTATCTGAAATATTCTCATTTACTATACGCTTTGAAATTTCACTTGCTGGCACATCCAAAAAAATACTTTTCCCGGATTGATTCATGTGATCAATGTTGTCAAAATAGACAGGTACCCCACCACCAGTTGCCATCACAAAATCATACGGCTCAGCGCACCATTTCTTCAATTCCCTTGACTCGACCTTACGAAAGTAGTCCTCTTTCTTTTGTTTAAATATTTTAGGAATGGTTGATCCTTCTGTTTTTTCAATCTCAAGATCAAGATCAATAAAGGGAAGCTTAAGAGATTTGGCTAATTCTTTTCCAAGAGTTGTTTTTCCAGAGCCAGGCAAACCCACTAAAAATATTTTCATGTGAAGCTGTATTCTAAAACTGTAACATATTCAATTTTATTTTAACAACTTTAAGATAGTCGCTGCAGAAGGTGTGTCATTATAATGCCAGTTTCCTAACACAGTCCCATCTTTCCATAGTGCAATACCCGGATTTGACCGGATGATCGTCTTTAATACAGTCGCATCAGAAAAAGCATACGGCACCGCTAATTGGTTCTGGTGGCGAAATTCTTCAATTGCTTGTGCCGCTGAAGATGTCAATACCAATGCATCTACTTTTCCATCAAGATCATTTGTCAGTTGGCGGATATCAGCAATCCTTTTAAGAGATGCCTTACTCACATCATACATTATAATAAGTAAGTGTGCTCCCTGGAACGTTGCCTGTGTCAGGTCCTGACCATCTACGCTGCTTACCGAGTAATCTGTGATCTTTGCTTTAATATCTTTTTCATTGAGTATTCTGGAAGTTTTATAGACGTATCCTTCATCCGTTGATAAAAACTTATCAGAATGGATGTCTTCGCCATTTTTCTCAAAAATATAGTCTATTATCGGAACGGCACCGGGCTGCATTTGCTGTGGGATATTATTTCCAACACGATATGCTCTGAAATCAATAAATGGCAAATGTTCGATTGCATAGATTCCTATTGTCAAACTGATTACAGTAGTTGCAATGATCACACTATGGCCTTCCAATGTTCTCAAGACTGGTTGGTATTTTTTTCTATACCAGAATAAGTGCGTTACAAATACCATTAAGATCACGTCCTTGGTGAACGATTCCCATGGAGTAAGTTTAATCGCATCACCAAAGCAACCGCAGTCAGTAACTTTATTTAAATAGGCAGAGTAGAATGTAAGGAAAGTAAAAAAGACCATGAGTGTTAATAACATCCATGTAGTGATTCTCATTCTGTAAAACAAAAGTATTGCTACACCAAGTGCCAACTCGAGCACGATCATCAGCATACCGATTTCCAACGACCAAGGGATGAAATAATTAAATAATGAGCCGAAGTCTTCCGAAAAAACTTCGAAATATTCTTCCATTTTTATTTCAGTACCAATGGGATCATTTATTTTAATGAGGCCGGAAAAAATAAAAAGTCCTCCTACAAAAAATCTTGAAAACTGATCGATAACTTTCTGAATCATGAGTGTTGCTTAATCACAGAAGCAGGTCTGTGTCGTAATAATTATTCCTTCAATTTGATAATGCAGAAAACGGCATAATTGATCATATCCTGGTAATTCGCTTTTACACCTTCACTAATAATTGTCTTACCTCCATTGTCCTCAATTTGTTTCACTCTCAACAATTTCATAAGAATTATATCAGTGATCGAGCTTACACGCATTTCGCGCCAGGCTTCACCGTAATCGTGATTCTTATTTTCCAATAATGAGTATGTTTCATTTACTGCCTCGTCATAAAGAGTAACAACTACTTCTGCGGTAAGTTCCAATTCGGCGGAAGGTGCAAGTTTCATCTGAATTAAAGCCATTACGCAATAATTAACAATGGCAATAAATTCATCCAGGATGCTGTCCTCGACTTTTTGATTGCCCTTCTCCTGGATACTTCGAATACGTTGTGCCTTGATATAGATTTGGTCGGTTATACTTGAAAGGCGCAATACTCTCCATGCCGTACCGTAGTCGCGCGTCTTCTTGGCGAATATTTCTTGACAGGCAGATATTACCTCTTTATATTGTGTGGAAGTTTTTGAAATCATACAGTGGGTGCAAAATAACGTATTTTATACAAACAAATCATTGAACATTCAAGGAAGACTTATTGACATGAGTACTCCAAAAGTCATGGGTATTCTGAATATCACACCCGACAGTTTCTACGACGGAGGAAAATTCAAAGGTAAAGATTCTATTCTCGCTCATATTGGTAAAATGCTAATGGAAGGGGCCACGTTCATTGATGTAGGTGGATATTCTTCACGTCCGGGAGCACTTGATATTTCTGAAGCAGAAGAGTTGCAACGGGTTTTGCCAGTCATTGAAATAATTATTAAAAAATTTCCTCAGGCAATTATATCAATTGATACATTCCGTTCATCAGTAGCATCGAAAGCAATCGAATCCGGCGCTTCAATTATTAATGATATTTCCGGAGGTGATTTAGATCCTAAAATGTTTGAAACTATTGCGTTACTAAAAGTGCCGTGCATTCTTATGCATATGAAAGGCACTCCTCAAACAATGAAAAATCTGACGCAATATGATAACCTTGTCAAAGAGGTAGTATTATATTTTCAAAAGAAGATCCAGCAACTGCAAAAACTTGGAATAACAGATGTAATCATTGATCCTGGCTTTGGCTTTGCCAAAACGATTGAACAAAATTTTGAATTTTTATATCATCTCGACTATTTACAAATTTTAGGAAAACCAATATTGGCCGGTCTCTCAAGAAAATCAATGATTTGGAAGACACTTAATACAAATGCAGAAGGAGCTTTAAACGGAACAACAGCTTTAAATTCAATAGCATTGCTGAAAGGTGCCGCAATTCTCCGCGTCCATGATGTAAAAGAAGCTGTTGAATGTGTTAAACTACTCGAAAAATTACCACGATAAATTACATATGAAGTCGCCGCAGGGATGGCAATGGCTAATCCTATTTAAAAACCTTAACTTCGCCACGTGACATTACTATTTAAAATAGCTTTTCTTGAAGTAAGTTGGGTGGATGTAGTAGACATCGGCTTAGTCGCAATTTTACTATATCAGATTTACAAAATGATTCGCGGCAGTCTTGCTGTAAATATTTTCCTCGGTATTCTTTCCTTGTACTTAGTTTATCTGGTAGTCCGGGCAGCTCAAATGGAATTGCTCGCCAAGATTCTTGGTCAGTTCATGGGAGTTGGAGTATTGGCGATGATCATTCTTTTTCAACCTGAGCTACGAAAATTCCTATTGGTTATCGGACGAAGCACAGATCTTAATCGGGATTTTTTTAAATCGCTTGCGAACTGGCGAACAAAATTTCATGATGACTTCGATGTACATCAGGTAATTGAGGCTGTCAAAACGATGAAGGCCACACGCACCGGCGCGCTTATCGTTTTCTCCAGAGATACCGAATTAAAATTTTATATTGAAACAGGAGATCAGCTTGATGCGGAAGTTATCAAGCGTTTGCTTATTTCTATTTTTAATAAAAATAGTCCGCTTCATGATGGAGCTGTTATCATTTACAAAGGGCGTATTAAAGCTGCGCGTTGTGTTCTTCCTGTAAGTGAGAATGATCACCTGCCGGCGCATTTCGGCTTACGTCACCGTTCCGGCATAGGAATGAGTGAGACGACTGATACATTAGTGCTTATCATTTCAGAAGAAACCGGACGACTTATACTCGCCCGCAACGGAAAATATCTAAAGAGCCTGAAGCTAAAACAGGTTGAGCAAAAAATTCTTGAGTACCTCCACAACGAAGAACCTAAGAAGTGGGATGAAATTCATGTGGAGCCGGAGATTGCCGAGGCTTAAAAGTTAGAATATTCTGCTAATTGCTTCATCCGATTCATATTAAGACGATGGCTTTGGAATTAATTCAGGGTTAAATCCGATATTTCGTAAGCCAGCTTTCTATTGCAGATATTATGTATATCTATCGATTCCGTATTATTTCTTAACGGCATACAGGTGTTCCCATATTTCATATATTCATTTAAAGAAGAAAATTGCCAAGAGTCCAAATCATTTCTTTCCAGGCCAGCACGACGAGGATTCTGATGTATATAATGAAATGCAGTTGTAGCGTAATAATTTGAATCATCAATATCCACGCATTTTGATTTGGTTTTTTGCTGGAAAAAATTTCCAACAAAGCCCCGTTGCTTCTGAACACCTTTACTATAGGAGCTTAGTAATAATCTTAACCCTTCTGTCAAGGCATTTATCTCTATTAGTGAAGGCTTGACTGTTTTGCAGGTTTCTAAGTTTGTATGGATCAAAAAGCAAATATGACTTGGCACTAGTGTCCAACACAATAAATCTGAGCAGCTACAAACGTATCATTGAATTTTTTTAAGGAAGTAGTAATAATTGGCCGTATTAGAAGAAAATCTGTTGACAGTTATTTCCCATGTTATAAATGTGATAAATATTTCTGTCTACAAATTCTATAACGATTCAAATCTTGGGAGATAGGCGTCTCTAGCGAAATTTCGGTAACTTTAATCTCATGAAGATCCTTTTCACCTGCTTGTTTTCAATACCATTTTTTGCATCTGCACAAACTCTTGAAACCGTAATCCAAAAAGGACACGAACTCGCCGTCATCTCCGTTGCAATCAGTCCTGATAGTAATTATGTCGCAACCGGCAGTCGTGATAAGTCTGCTAAACTTTGGGAGTTAAGCACGGGCAGAGAGGTAAGAAGCTTTCTGGGACATGAATTCGGAGTTAACGCTCTTGAGTTTAGCCGCGATGGGAAGTATATCCTTACGAGCAGCGCCGATAAAACCGCACGCATATGGGAAGTTGCAACAGGAATAGAATTATTCTCAACAAATCCCGATGAAGACTTTATAACGGACGTTACATTCAGTCCTGATCAAAAATATTTTGCAGTAAGCGGCTATGCTGATTCAGCGAAAATCTATGACTTCAAAACGAAAAGTATTATAAAGAAATTACCTGTCAACGCTGACAAAGGAAATGGATCAGGTGTGAATATTGCTTTCAGTCCTGATGGAAAGTTTATTGCACTGGGTCAGGATAACAGAATGGCAACAATTTATTCTGTGACTGACTGGAAACAAGTATTTAGGTTTGATGTCTCCGAAGGCTTTTGCGGAGGATGCGGAACGCAGGTCGTGTTCTCAAAAGATAGTAAGCACCTTTTCATGGCATCAGAAAATGGCGCATTAAAAAAATATGAATTATCGCAAGGAAAACTTCAATATACTTACTTCGATAAAATTGATAATCTTTCTTCAATAGATGTAAGCAACGACAGTAAAAAGTTGCTGTTATCTACAACAGTTGAAGTAATAATTTGGGATACTGAGTCAGGAAAAGAATTATATAAAATCAATCCCGGATTGAAAGAAGATATCAATGAAACCGCATTCACTCGTGATGGAAAAAGAATAATAATTACATGCAATGATAACACGGCTGTAATCTGGGATCTTACAAAAAAGAAATCAACCGGATTACTTACCGGTTTTCTTAACTCACGAGACAAAGGAGGCTTGTTATATGACCAGGATGATTACTGGTCCTCTGATATTGCAAAATACGTTCGGCTAAAAAATCATTTTATGATCTCGAAAGACGGAAAAGAATTGATCAAAGGAAAATTCGGCACAAAAGTGAAACGATGGGATATTGCAACGGGTAAAACATCCATGGAATACAGTGGACATCAGAAAGCTGTGCTATGCTATGACCTTTCCCAAGACGGAAAAAGAATGCTTACTGGTGGTGGCGATGGAAAAATTATTCTTTGGAACACAAAGACAGGTGATTCTATTCAAACTATTCAATCGTATCAGCATCCAATATTTTCCATTCATTTTAACCAAGACGAAACCATCGTTGCATCGTCCAGTTATGATGGATCAATGAAAGTACATGATCTCAAAACCGGCAAGCGACTTCACTATTTTGATTTCAAACAGGAGGGTTCTGCATATAATATCGTATGGGGAAAAGAAGATTTGTACCTGATATCTTCACACGGTTCTATTTTAAAAATGTGGGAGGTCGACACTCACACTGCCGTTCGCGAATTTATCGGTCACTCAGATCTGATTACTTCTCTCCATTTAAGTTCTGATCAAAATACATTATTAAGCAGCAGTTCCGATGGCACAATTCGTCTATGGGACATTGGCACAGGACTACTAAACAAAAAATTCAAAACCCCCGGTAGTGTTCACATGTCTATATTCAGCTCCGATGGAAGATTTGTATATGCAGGAGGTTCTGACCGTACCATCAGGGTATGGGATATCACAACATCAAAAGTTGTACGAACATTTGAAGGTCATAAAGGCGAGATTACTTCACTTCTATTAAGTCCGGACGGAAAAATGTTAATCAGTCTAAGCCTTGATGGAGCAACAAAATTTTGGGATCTGAGTTCTGGAAAAGAATTTTTCGAGCACATTCATTTTGGCGAAAACGAATGGATGGTAAAAAATCCTGAAGGTTATTTTAATGGAACGCAAGAGGCACGTCAGTACATTCACTTTGTCGATGGTCTTAAAACATATTCTGCAGACCAGTTTTTCAACGAATTTTATCGCCCCGAATTATTACCAAAGATTTTTCAGAATCGGGGAGGCAATGAGGATACCAAAAAAGGAATGCAGGGAATGCTACAGAAATCTCCACCTCCCACTGTTAAAGTTGCTGCTCTTGCACCCAACGAACAGGGCAAAACTGAAGTGTTTATTAAAATTACAGATAATGGCGCTGGTGTTAATGATCTTAAACTGTTTCATAACGGAAAATCGATTCCTATTAATCGCAATGAATTAAAGATGCCCAGCGGGAAAGATCAAACCGTGACATATCGCCATATTATTAATCTTGTTGGAGGAAATAATACCATTTCAGCATCTGCTATTAACAAAGATAAAATCGAGTCTGATCCACATTCAGTGGAAGTATTTTCTGAACACGCTGGTAAAACAAGTACGTGCTATGTCCTCGCTGTAGGAATAAATCATTATAAAAATCCACGCATGGCCCTTAACTACGCCAAGCCAGATGCGCAATCATTCGGCAAGATGATGGAAGAACGTGGAACACAACTTTATAAGAATATGGAACTCCGTACCCTATTTGATGAAGACGCAACTCGCGAAAATATTTTAAGAACTCTCGATGAAATGGCTTTAAAAATCCATCAGGATGATGTTTTTATTTTTTATTATGCAGGGCACGGAAGCATAGTGGACGACCAGTTTTTCTTCATTCCAACTGGAAGCCTGCGCTTATATGATTTCGGATCGCTGCAAAAAGATGCGATTGAAGCAAGTCTATTACAAGATAAATTCAAAAATATCCAGGCGTTAAAACAGTTAATTATAATGGATGCATGTCAAAGCGGAGGTTCTGTTGAACTTCTTGCTACACGTGGTGCCGCAGAGGAAAAAGCTATCGCACAACTTTCGCGCAGCGCAGGAATTCATGTAATGGCATCCGCCGGTAGCGAACAATTTGCTACTGAATTTGCTGCGCTAGGTCACGGGCTGTTTACTTACTTATTAATAAAGGCTCTTCAAGGAGATGCTGATGGAGCTCCTAAAGATGGCAAAGTTACTATCTATGAATTGAAAGGTTATCTTGATGACCAGGTTCCCGAGATGACTCGGAAGATGAAAGGCAAGCCTCAGTATCCGTATACTTTCTCACGTGGACAGGATTTCCCTATAGTGATTGATGTTAATAAATAACTTTTTGCTTTACCTCCGGCGAATACTCAAATCTTAGTGCATAGAAAACATAAGTCATTTTTATAAATAATATTATATGATCAATTCTTTTAAAATTTTTATGTCTCCTATGTGACCTATGTATTTCAAAAAGATCTTACACTAAAACATATTCTCAATAAATTCGTTAACTTAGTTATTGAAAACCAACTTATTATGTAAATGAGAGAAGCCAGTCCTGTGAAGTTTTACTTCGCTAAATATTTTTTCCTGGCGTTTGGATTATTACAGTGGTCATGCGGAATAATTCTTGTAATGAGGGGAATTCCTGAAAACAATATAAAAGGCCCACTTCTATTCTTTTCTGTCGGCCTCTTATTTATCGTGCTGTATTTCCTGGTTGCTGCCAAGCTAAAGCGCGTGGCTTTTGGCAAAAAGAGAATTATTGTAATGGATAGAAACAAGACTCAGCACTATGAATGGCCTGAGATCAAATCCATTAAAATGATTCCCTATATCAATTGCTACAAGCTGAAGATCAGAGGGAAAAAACAACGTATCTATTTCCTCCCTGACCAGAATAGTGCCTCGATCTATGGAATGTTTCAATCAGAGCCCCAATTAGCGGAGATGCTCAAGAAAAAAGGAAAGTAAAGTAAAATTTTTTTACCTCAGAACGCCCAATTCCTTCCCTACTTCGGTGAAGGCCTTAATCGCTTTATCCAAATGGTGCTGCTCATGAGCAGCAGATAACTGAACTCTTATTCTTGCCTGGCCTTTCGCAACAACAGGAAAGAAGAATCCGATAACATAAATGCCTTTCTCAAGAAGACGATCAGCAAACTGTTGTGCAAGCGGTGCTTCGTACAACATGATCGGAACGATCGGATGCTCACCAGGCTTGATAGCAAATCCCGCCTTCGTCATCTCCAAACGGAAATACGTTGCGTTGCCCGCAAGTTTATCACGAAGTGTTGTTGATTCCGAAAGCATATCGAAAACTTCAATCGATGCTCCTGTAATCGAAGGCGCTAGTGTATTTGAAAACAAATATGGTCTTGAACGTTGACGAAGAAGCTCAATAATTTCCTTTCTTCCTGATGTAAATCCACCGGAAGCTCCACCCAATGCCTTTCCAAGTGTTCCTGTTATAATATCAACTCTTCCTGTAACATCGCAATATTCAGGAACCCCTCTTCCTGTTTTTCCAATAAAACCGGTTGAATGACATTCATCACTCATAACAATTGCTTCGTAACGATCGGCGAGATCACATATCTTATCCAACCGGGCAATAGTTCCATCCATTGAGAACACACCATCTGTTACAATCATGATCTGCTTAACAGTTCCCTTACGGATTTCTTCTAATTGTTTTTGAAGATCAGCCATATCATTATGTTTGTAGCGGAATCGTTGTGCCTTACAAAGACGAACCCCATCAATAATTGAGGCATGGTTTAATTCATCTGAAATAATTGCATCTTCAGCGCCAAGCAACGGCTCAAATACACCACCATTTGCGTCAAAGGCTGCTGCATATAATATTGTATCCTCCGTGCTGAGAAATTGCGAAATCTTAGCCTCAAGCTCTTTGTGAATGTCCTGTGTTCCGCAAATAAAGCGTACACTCGACATTCCAAACCCATGCGTATCAATGGCTTTTTTAGCAGCATCCAGCACTCGCGGATGTGAAGAAAGTCCCAAATAATTATTTGCGCAGAAATTAATAACCTCTTTCCCATCCGATGTTTTAATCTCGGCTCCTTGCGGAGTGATGATTATTCGCTCTTTTTTATAAAGCCCCGATTCACGAATAGTTTGTAATTCTTTCTGCAAAATCGGCTGGAGTGTCTTATACATAGAAGTTAGTATTAAAAGAGAAGGTTTATTCTCCTGCAAATCTAATGGGGGACAATGTAAATCTGAAATTTTGATAACTTTCGACGCGGATGACGGCCTCAAGACACTTTCGAAGTGTCAGACGCCTCTGCACATCATTTCATGAAGAAAACAACAATTCTACTAATAGGCGCCGGCGGTCAGCTTGGCAGCGAACTTACTCAAGGACTTTGGAAGATCTATGGTCAGGACAACGTGATCTCATCTGATATAAAGGATCCTGTCGGAATTCTAAAAGATGGTCGCTACGAAAAGTTTGACGTAATGCAACGTGAAAGGCTTTTTGACATTCTTAAAAAAAATGAGATAACTCAGGTGTATCATCTTGCTGCACTACTATCTGCAACGGGAGAAAAAGATCCGCGATGGGCATGGAAGCTCAACATGGAAAGCCTATTGTTCGTGCTTGAAGCTGCATTGGAATTAAAACTTCATAAAGTTTATTGGCCAAGTTCTATCGCCGCATTCGGACCAACAACACCAAAACAAAATACTCCACAAGAAACTATCATGGATCCGTCAACAGTGTATGGAATTACAAAACTTGCCGGGGAACTATGGTGTGAATATTATTTCAGAAGATATGGAGTAGACGTGAGAAGTCTTAGATACCCAGGACTGATCGGATGGAAAACAGCTCCTGGTGGAGGCACCACTGATTACGCTGTTGATATTTATTTCAAAGCATTGCAAGAAAAAAAATATGAATGCTTTCTTGCTGCAGATACATACCTTCCAATGATGTACATGGAAGATGCGGTAAAAGCAACCATTGATTTGATGGAAGCTCCCGCTGAAAGGATAAAAGTCAGAACCAGCTACAACGTTTCCGCGATGAGTTTTTGTCCTGCCCAGATTGCTTCAACTATCAAGCAACATATTCCGGATTTTTTTATTACGTATAAGCCGGATTTTCGTCAGGCGATTGCAGACTCCTGGCCAAAAAGTATTGACGATACTGCGGCTCGTACTGACTGGGCATGGAAGCATAATTTCGGACTGGAAGAAATGACAGCCGATATTCTTACGAATTTGCAAAAAGAACTACCTGCCGTTGTGCATTAATAATTCTGTAATGAATCATGGCAGCCAATCACGTATCTTCATCGCGCCATGAATAAAATAAAATCGCTGATCGGCGACACGGTATTATACGGACTTGGAAGCATCATACCCAGGATGCTGAATTTTTTCCTGATAATACTTCACACGAGAATTTTCACTACTGAAGAATATGGGGTATTTACTCAATTATATATCTGGGTTGCTGTACTCAATGTGATCTATCTTTTTGGAATGGAGACTGCCTATTTCAGATTTGCTACAAAGGCGGGAGCCGATGAAACCAGGATTTTTAGAGCAGCCCAGACCTTTGTGTTGGGAATAAGTCTTTTACTTTCCGCAACTTTTTTAGTTCTAACCCCATCAATCGCTTCGGCACTTGCTATAAGTGATCATCCTGAATTTATTTCCTGGCTTGCAATATTGATGTTTGTTGACGCCGCTGTTTCAATTCCATTTGCACGACTTCGCCTGCAAAGAAAAGCAACCCTATTTGCAGTGGCTAAAATTATAAATGTTCTGATTCAGATAGGACTGAATTTTTACTTCCTTTTTGTAATTTATGATCCTTCAATTGGAATTGGATATGTTATCCTCGCGAATGTGATCGCGAATTTATTTTATATAATTTTCTTTCTTAAAACATTACTTAACTGGAGACCTGCCATTGATCGTGAACTTTTTTCTTCAATGTTCAAATATTCTTTTCCTATTATGATCACCGGGCTTGCTGGAATGGTCAACGAAATGTTTTCCCGACAAATGCTCGCTAATTGGCTTCCTCCAAATTTTTACCCGGGAGAAAGCAGCAAATCCGCACTGGGAATCTTTGGAGCAAACTATCGTCTTTCAGTAATCATGACATTGGCAGTTCAGGCCTTTCGGTTTGCCGCAGAACCATTTTTCTTTTCCCATGCAAATCACAAAGATTCTCCATGGCTTTTCGCAAAGATTAATCACTACTTTACAATTCTATGCTGTTTCATTTTACTAACCGTTTCCGTTAACCTCGATATTCTACAATACTTTCTCGGTGAATCATATCGCGACGGATTAGTGATTGTACCAATCCTACTTGCCGGTATTATGTTTTTAGGCATTTATTATAATTTTTCTGTTTGGTTCAAGCTTACCGACAAGACTTACTATGGCACAATTATTACAATAGGTGGTGTCGTGTTAACCGTTAGTTTAAATTATCTGCTTATACCACATTGGGGCTACATCGGAAGTAGCTGGGCTACGCTTGCCTGCTACTTCAGCATGGCAATGGTATGTTATGCGTTGGGTCAGAAATATTTTCCAATACCTTACAAGCTGGCTGACGAATTAGGATACTTATTCTTTGCGTTCATATTAATTCAGGTATCATCGTTTGTTAAAATTCCAAATCAGATAATGGCTACTGGATTTCACACCATGCTAATGATTTTCTTTCTGGCGATTACATACTGGCGTGAAAGAAAATATTGGTCGTCTTCGGTGGATTGAAATTTAAAATTATCGTATTCATACTATGAACATCATTATTCCAATGGCCGGGCTTGGTAAACGCCTCCGACCTCATACCCTTACTACAGCAAAACCACTTTTACCAATAGCTGGAAAACCAATTGTTCACAGATTGGTAGAGGATATTGCAAAAGTGTGTCCTGAAAAAATCGACAACATTGGATTTATAATTCATCCAAGCTTTGGCAAACAGGTAGAGGATGACCTAAAAGAAGTTGCAAAGGCGGTTGGTGCCGAAGGTAAGATTTATTATCAGGAAGAAGCAAAGGGAATTTCGCACGCAATTTTATTCGCAAAAGACATCTTAAAGGGAAAAGTGATTATCGCTTTCGCGGATACATTGTTTCGCGCCGACTTCAAACTCGACATGAATAAAGATGGAATTATCTGGGTTCAGAAGGTTAAAGATCCGTCACAGTTTGGTGTTGTTAAATTGGATTCAACGGGCACGATCACAGAACTGATTGAGAAACCGTCTACGTTTGAGTCCGATCTGGCAATTATTGGTATTTATTTTTTCAAGGATGGTGAGTTTTTGAAAAACGAAATGCAATATCTATTGGATAACGACATTAAAGAAAAAGGAGAATATCAGTTTACCACCGCTCTAGAAAATATGAAGAAAAAAGGAGCCCGGTTTGTTCCAGGTGAAGTAGTGGAATGGCTCGATTGTGGAAACAAGGATAATATGGTTCAAACGAACACACGGTATCTTGATTTGATAAAAACTCAATCATTGGTAGCTTCTAGCGCAAAAATTATCAATTCCACTATAAATCCTCCAGTTTTTTTTGGCAATAATGTTGTAATTGAAAACTCTATCGTTGGCCCATATGTGTCAATCGGTGAATCTTCAACGGTTTCCGATTCAACAGTCGTTAATTCAATTGTTCAGAAAAATTGTAAGGTGAACAAGGCTCGATTGAGCAACTCTATGTTGGGAAATTTCGTTAATTTTGAAGGCCAATCTTCCGATGCAAGTCTTGGTGATTACAGCACAATCCGGTGAAAAAATCCTCAGCCCATATAATTTGCTTATTAGCACTGCTTTTCGCAGCAACAGTTCTACCTGTAGAAGCTCAAAGGGATAAACGAAGAGGCGGACCGGATAATCAGCCTGGAGATATGAAACTTCGCGAGGCAGAATATTTCTTCACGGAAGGGGAAAAATATTTTATGCTTGAGGATTATGCCAAAGCTCTTAAAAGTTTTCAAAGAGTCATCGAATTAAATCCAAATAATCCAACTGTATACTATAAAACAGCGGAAATACTTTTTAAAAGTAATAAAGAAGACGATCTTGAACGAGCAGCACTGAGTATTGAAAATGCAATACGATTGGATAAAAAAAATAAATACTTCTACCTCGTCGGCTCCAATATTTATACCGCTCTTAATAACTTTCAAAAGGCAGAGCAAACACTTGAGGCAATGATGAAAGAGGTGAAAGGCACAGAAGAGTACCTGTACGAACTCGCCGCCATTTATCAGTACGATAAGAAACCTGGCGATGCAATCAAAATTTACGATCGCGCCGAAGCCTTGATGGGAATCAATGAAGTGTCTTCTTTACAAAAACAAAAAATATATCTTGAGGAAGGTAAATTAAATGAAGCCCTTGCTGAAGGTAAAAAACTATTAATCGCCTTTCCGGATGAAGAGCGTTATGTCATGAGCTTTGCTGAAACGCTCGCACAAAAAGGTCAACAAAAAAAAGCGATCGAAGCAATTGAAGAGTTTATTACAAACCATCCCGATGCAGGGGCATCAAAGATCCTTCTTGCCGGATTATATCGTGTGAGCGGTCAGGAAAAAAAAGCGAGAGGATTATTAACGGCATCTCTATCAGATCCTACAATTGACATTAGTTCAAAGCTCATTGTTATAAGCACTTACATAACTCAAATCAGGCAAAACAAGGTCAAGAACATTTCTGATCCCGAAACAGAGTCATTCGTTGTTGATTACTTTGAACAGTTGCGAAAAAATAATTTTGATGATCCGAATGTTCACATCGTTGGCGGCGATTTATATCTGACGTTAAGGAGAAAGCCTGATGCCGAACATGAATACCTCGACGCGGTACAACACGGTACAACAAATTTTGATGCCTGGCAAAATCTTCTCATGCTTGAATCAGAAGGAAGTAAATTCGACAGCCTTATCTTTCATTCAGAGCAGGCTCTCGAAATTTTCCCTAACCAGGCTATTGTTCATTACTTTAATGGATACGGACATATTCGTTTAGGTCATTATCGTGAGGCTGCATATTCAATTGAACAAGCCAAAAGACTTTCATCGAATAACAAACAGCTCCTGAATGAATCGAATAGCTTGCTTGGAGAAGCATATAATTCAATGAAAGAATATGAAAAATCGGACAAGGCCTACGAAGAAATCCTCGCGGTGAACCCTGATAACGATTTTGTTCTTAACAATTACAGCTATTATCTCGCGCTCAGAAAAGAGAATCTGGAAAAAGCCGAGAAAATGGCAAGTCAGGCCGTTAAGCTAAATCCTACCAGTTCTTCCTTTCTCGATACGTATGCCTGGGTGCTTTTCACTCGCGGAAAATATAAAGATGCCAGAAAAATAATGGAGCGTGCAATCGGCCAGCCAAATGTATCTTTTACGTTATTTGAGCATTATGGTGACATTTTGTTTCAGCTTGGAGATATTGATGGGGCAGTGATCCAGTGGCAAAGAGCAAGGTCTTTAACATCGCAGCATGATCTTATCGACAAAAAAATTGCAAATCGCAGACTTTACTAGCCATGTATAAAAGCACTATTATTTTTTGGTTTCAAGATGTACCTTTATACCGTTGATGAAATACCCCGCATTAATTATTATAGCATTTACACTTTTGCTGCCCGCTTGTAGTAAAAAAGTTTTGCCGACCGCTGTAACTCCACCATCACCTACTCTTGAGATCCAGGAAATCGACTTCGAATATTTCCACGGAAAGGCAAGAATGGTTTTTCGTGACGATAAAAAAGAAAGAGAAGTAAAAGCGAATATCCGAATCCGTAAAGACAGTGTGATCTGGATGACTTTCTCGGTAATTGGCGTTCAAGGCGGTAAGGCACTTATCAACCACGACTCGGTAACTGTTGTCAGCACTGTAGATAAAGAATACTACGTATTTGATTACAAAGAACTCTCTGCCCGCTTTAATTTTGAAGTAAGCTATTACACCATTCAGGCAGCGATCCTTGGAAATCTTATTTCACCTCGTTCTGACAATGATATCATTACCCCTGGACCAAGCTTCAATCATCTTGCACAACAACGAGGGACTGTGAGCGTTATTAATTTTATTAATGCGGCTTCACGTAAGCTTGAGAAAGTAGAAATGAAAGAAGCAAATACAAGTAACTCTATCGCTATCAACTATTCCAACTTTCAACCTGTTGGCGATAAATTCTTTCCTTTCAATGGGGGAATCAATATTAACTACAAGACCAGCAAAGGCCTTGTCAATACTTCAATTACACTGGAATACAATAAAGCCGAAGTTGGTAATAAAGAGTTAAAGTTTCCGTTCAACATTCCACGGAAATATGACCGCCGGTAGATTTCATTTTTTTTTCTTTTCAATCCTTATTCTTTGGGCTTTACCAACAGACGCCCAAAGAAACAAGGCTCAACTCCAGAAAGAAAAGCAACAAAACATTGATAAAATTAAGGAGACTGAGAAAATTCTCAAAGAAACCGCGCAAGAGAAGAAAAGCTCTCTTGGTGAACTTGCTGCATTAACACAACGAATTAGCCAACAGGAACTTCTTATTCTTTCCGTTCAATCTGAAATTGAATTGATGGATATGGACATTGCTGAAAACAATGAAATCCTCCGTGCACTTCAAACTGATCTCTCAAGATTAAAAGCAGAATACGGAGCTATGGTATTCGCAGCTCAAAAAACAAGCGGAGGAATTTCAAAATTGATGTTCCTTTTCTCTGCTTCAACATTTGATCAGCTCGCTATGCGCTTGAAGTACATGGAACAATATGGCAATGCCCGTAAAGCACAAGCTGCAGCTATTAAAAAAGTACAGGAACAATTAGCAGAGCAAGTATTAATTGTTGAAGGAAAGAAAGATGAAAAGACAACACTTCTAAACGAAGAGCTTTCTGAAAAAAATAATCTTGACGGACTAAAGCAAAAGCAAAACATTATTATAAGATCTTTAACCAAAGAAGAGAAACGGTTAAAAATTGATCTTGAAGAAACAAAGAAAGCCGTAGCAAAACTAGATAAAGTTATCAATGACATTATCCGTGAGGAGATGGAACGCGCTGCGAGGGAAGCAAGAGAAGCCGCTGCCGCTGCAGCGAAAAATAAAAATAATAGAAACAGCAAAACAAAGGAACCTGTCAAGGTCGTTGAGGACGTCGTTGCATTATCCAATTCATTCGAAGAGAATAAAAATAAATTTCCATGGCCGACCTCTGGATTTATCTCCCAAAAATTCGGACGTCAGAATCACCCAGTGCTTAAAGGGGTTATCATTGATAATCATGGCATAAATATTCAGGCATCTCAGGGTGAAAAAGTTAAAAGCATTTTTGGTGGAGAGGTAAGAGCTGTAGCATTTATACCAACACTTGGTACAACAGTTATCATTATGCACGGTGAATATTTTACCGTGTATTCCGGACTTAAAGATGTAATTGTAAAAAAAGGACAAAAAGTGATTACTAACCAGGAGGTCGGAAAGCTGCTTGTAAATAGCGAAGGCGTGTCAGAATTACGGTTCGAGATCCACCGTAACGGTGCGGCATTAGACCCCAAAACCTGGCTAAAGGACTGAAGCAGAATCCAGTTGGAACATTAAACCGTATATCCTGGAGTAGCTTGTGCTCATCCGAAAAATGGCTTGAAGTGAATTTCCGAAATCAGGAAAAACACAGGTGCAGTGGAACCCGTAAAATTAGCTAATATGATGATTACTACGAGTTTAACCGGTTTCAAAGCCATTCCACGAATGGTGGCAGAAATTCGGAATTTTAACCTAATTTTGAAGTTCTAAAGAATAAATTTTATGAAAGCAATCCTTTTAATTCTTGGTGGTGTTGGCTTCAATGAGATGTTGCTGATCGGTATTGTAGTGTTAGTATTTTTCGGTGCAAAGAAAATCCCCGAATTCATGAAGGGATTAGGCAAAGGTGTTCGCGAATTCAAAGATGCTGTGACCGATGTGAAAAAAGATATTGAAGATGCTGGCGACAAGACTCGCCTTGATGACGGTAAGTAGACTTGAAAGCCCATTCCAGCTTCTTAGAAATCCAGAACAACATCCGAACTGGCGCCTTCTCTTGTGTCGACCGGGTATTATTTCACCTTTCCAGGATCAAGGAAAATTTTCACCTGAATGCATTTCTAAGCGTCTATGAAGACGAAGCGCTACTGCAGGCATCTGAGATAGATAAAAAAATTAAAGCCGGTACTGCCGGAAAACTTGCAGGTATGGTCGTTGGAATCAAAGATGTTCTTTGTTTCAACGACCATCCTGTTAGCGCCGGTAGTAAGATCTTAGAAGGATTTATTTCTCAGTTTACTGCAACCGCAGTTCAACGGCTTCTGGACGAAGATGCAATTATTATCGGAAGACAGAATTGCGATGAATTCGCAATGGGATCATCCAATGAAAATTCTGCATTCGGGCCAGTATTAAACCCTATTGATCAGACACGTGTACCCGGCGGATCTTCCGGTGGCTCTGCCGTTGCTGTTGCTACAGATATGTGCCAGGTTTCTCTTGGATCGGATACCGGAGGTTCTGTAAGACAACCCGCAGCATTTTGTGGAGTTCATGGATTAAAACCAACATACTCTCGTATTTCAAGGCATGGTCTTGTTGCTTACGGTTCCTCATTTGACTGCATTGGAATATTTTCAAAAAGCACTGAAGACATCGCACTTGTATTAAGTGTGATTTCAGGGGCTGATAACTTCGATAGCACTGTTTCGCACAAACCAGTTCCGGATTATTCATTGGAGCTTCAGGCAAAAAAGAAGTTCAAAGTTGCGTATGTGCGTGATACACTTGAATCCGAAGCATTACAATTTGAAATAAGAGATTCAATAAAGGAAGCTATCGCACAATTAAAGGCCGATGGTCATAGTGTTGAAGCAATTGATCTTCCATCTCTTAAATACGTTTTACCCACCTATTACATTCTTGCAACGGCAGAAGCAAGTTCGAACTTGTCACGCTACGATGGTGTGAGATATGGATATAGAAGTCATAATACAAAAGATCTTTCATCTCTGTATAAGAAAACACGAAGTGAAGGATTTGGTAAAGAAGTTCAGCGAAGAATTTTATTAGGAACTTTTGTGCTAAGCTCAAGCTACTATGATGCATACTATACAAAAGCTCAAAAAGTACGACGTGTAATTCGCGATGAAACAAAAGAAGTATTTACAAAATATGATTTCCTGCTAACGCCAACTGCACCCACAACAGCATTCAAATTGAGGGAGCATTCCAGCGATCCGTTGGAAATGTATCTCGCTGATTTATTTTCAGTTCAGGCAAATGTGGCAGGTGTACCAGGTATCTCATTCCCCTATGGAAAAGATAAAAAAGGACTTCCGATAGGACTTCAGGCAATGGCAGATGATTTTGAAGAGGCTAAACTTTTGCAACTTGCAACACTTCTTACAAAAGAATAAAGAGTGGCCCGATTAATGAGGATAATTATTAAAAATATACCACGTTACTTACGTATGAGAAGTTGGCTTACATACTTACTGTTCTATTTCATCTTAGGAACTGCATTTGCACAGAACCCTGAGCCTGCAGATTCCATCGCGGAAGAAGTAGAATCCGAAACAATGGCAATTGACACATTAAATGATGTAATGATGTTTCGAATGCCGATGAATTACGAATATATTCCTGCAGAAGAAACCCCTGAATTAGTCGCCGATCGCCTGGCCTGCATTCAGCAAACAATACGCCTTCCGTACAACAGCAATATCCACGGTTTCATAAATTATTTTACCATAAGAAATCGCGAGTATACACGATTGATGTTGCGCAGAAAAGATCTTTACTTTCCATTATTTGAAAAATATCTCGCTAAGTATAACCTGCCACAGGAGTTAAAATATTTATCTATCATTGAATCAGGTTTAAATCCACGCGCTGTGTCACGGGCAAGCGCTGCCGGCTTATGGTAATTCATGTCTTTTACTGGGAAATATTTTGATCTTCAGAATGATTGGTATTTTGATGAGCGCATGGATCCGGAAAAATCTACAGAAGCTGCATGCCGATATCTAAGTCAGTTGTATAATATGTTTCATGACTGGGATCTTGCACTAGCAGCGTACAATTCTGGGCCTGGAACCGTGAGACGCGCTCTTCACAGGGCTGATGGTAAGCGATCTTTCTGGGAGATATATAAATTCCTTCCAAGAGAAACACGTTCGTATGTTCCGCAGTTTGTTGCAATCATCTATGCAATGAATTATGCTGAAGAACATAATATGATTGAAACTGCCCTGGAGTTACCAATCCCTCATGACACATTAATGATTAAAAAGTATCTTCATATTGAAACGTTTGCAAAACTTACCGGAAGCTGTCTTGAAGAAATGCTTCAGTTGAATCCCTCTATTCGTCACAACGCAATACCAGAAACAGGCAGAAGTTATACAGTCCGTCTTCCAATTGCAGCAAAAATTGAACTTGAAAAAGATCGCTTTCGAATTCTTGATTCAGCTTCCCGTGTTGGTCGCAAAGAGTTTGAATTACTTGCAAAGAATAAAGTTGGTGGCACTGCTGGTCGTGAATTGATGGTATATCGTGTGAAGAACGGAGATGTACTTGGAAGCATTGCAATGCATCATAGCGTACGTGTTGATGATCTTAGAAAGTGGAACAGCATTCGTGGCAATATGATCAGGACAGGTCAGCGATTAAATATTTACGTTTCCGGTTCAAAGAAATCTATTCAGGGCTTACGTCAGCCTACCACAGAGGCCATTGCAAACTCTGCAGAGGTAATAGTGTTACCTGGTACAAGTAAAACGTATGTTGTACAGCCAGGAGATACGCTATGGGATATTTCGAGAAAATTCCAGGGTGTTACGGTCGAAAAGATCAAGGCAGTTAACAAACTAAAGAGCAACAAGCTTGAAGTTGGAATGAAGTTGATTATTGGATAATTTATTGAATTGTCAGTTGCTGTATCAAACATAATATCACCGACATGAAGTTGATTTTTTTCTTCTGACGTGAGAAGAAAAGCAACACAACAAAAAATAAGCCGAGCCCATAAATGATAAATTTTAGTATCAGATCAAAACCAATACATTGTTTTTAAATCAGGATTATTCTATTGTCAATTAACAATCTTTAATAATTGTTACTCTGAACGCAATGACTGTGCCGGATTTATAATTGCTGCTTTCAGTGATCGATAACCAACCGTTACAATCGCAATAATTAGCGTCAGTCCGATCCCAATAAGAAAAATTACCGGTCCCATTGTTATTTTATAAGCAAATCCATTTAACCATTGATTCATCACGTACCACGCCAACGGCGAAGCAATAATAAATCCAATTACTATAAGCTTAATATATTCCTTTGAAAACATGAATACTATACTTTCAACAGATGCACCAAGTACCTTTCTAACCCCTATTTCTTTTGTTTTCTGATTAGCCATGTAAGATGCCAATCCAAATAACCCAAGACATCCTATGAAAATGGCCATCGATGTAAATATTGTCAGTAATACGGAAGTTCTTTTTTCATCTTCATAAAATTCTGCAATTGAATTGTCCAGAAATTCATAAGAAAAAATATATTCGGGGTAAGAAGTTTCCCATGCTTTTCGAATTTTCTTGAGGGTACTCTGCATATCCGCAGGATTAATCTTAACAGACAGTACACGGTAATCACGCATGCGGTTGAGCAAAACCGTTGCCTCGATAGGTTGATGTAATGAGACTGTATGGAAGTCCTTAACTACACCCACAACCGGCAATTCACGCTTCCATAGCTTGATTCTCTTCCCAATGATTTCTTCAGGGTTCTTATATCCAACCATAGTGGCAAGTTTTTGATTTACAAGAAAACCCTGAGCAGTGTCCAGGTCAAGTATGTTATCGCCGGCAGCGAATTTCAATCCAAAAAGTGTTACATAGTTTCCATCTATCAACTTCACCTGGGTTCCAAAGTCCTTGTCGTTACCTTCAATTTTAAATCCTGTACCGCTCACGGAACCCGAAGAAGGAGGGGTATTACACAAACTGGCAATCTCAACGCCGTTTATTCGCTCTAGCTCCGCTCGGAGGGTTTTCATTTTGCTTGATCCATCACCAGAAGGTGTTTCGCGGATTGGAATCGGAACAGTAACAATCGCTTCTTTATTAAAACCCAGTTCTTTAGTTTGGAAATAATTCATTTGGCTGATCAAAACAATCGTCCCGATAATAAAAAACTGCGAAATCGAAAACTGAACTACCACCAGGCTTCTTCTTAAATTAAATCCAGAAGAATTTTTATTTCCTATTGTATTCTTCAATGCCGCTATCGGATTAAAACCAGAAACAACCAATGAGGGATATAGTCCTGACAACCCAGCAACAGCCACTGTAATACCTAGGATAAAAATCCAAAGTGCTCTATCTGTAAAAAAATTAAGAGCAAGGGATAATTTTAAGAATGGATTTAAAAAAGAAAGGGCCAGGGCAGTAACACCAAGAGCAGTAATCATTGCAAAACAAGTAACTAAACCTGCCTCTCCTAAAAATTGTCCTATTAATTGTTTGCGTGTGCTTCCAAGCGATTTTCTGATCCCAACTTCTTTCGATCGCTTCACTGCTTCTGCCGTTGAAAGATTAATGAAATTAATGCAGGCTGTTACGATAAGGAAAATTGCTATTACGCCGAGTATCGACAGCATTCCTTCACTGACAGTATTATAACTATAATTACCATAGCGCTCATCGAAATGAATGGTTGAAAAAGGTTGAATGGCGAACCCTTCTTTATCTGAATCTTCACCCAAGTACTTCTTTCCAAAATCGGGCATGCGTCGCTGCACTTCCGAAATACTGGCATCTTTTTTTAGTAAGAAATAACAATTTTCATCACTCCAGATGCTGTTCCATTGACCGCGCGCTTCTCTCTCTTTCTGAATTGTTACATACGAAAGCATAAGATCAAATGGAAAATCTGTATTGGAAGGAAAGTCCTCCATCACTGCAGAAATTTTATAGTCCTTGTTATCGAACTGAATGATTTCACCTAGCGCTTCCTTATCTCCAAAATATTTCCTTGCAAGCTTTTCAGATATTATTGCTTCGTTAGGTTGATCTAATGTTTTTGAAGCATCCCCTTTTATAATCGTACGGTCAAAAATTTTAAAAAAGTTCTGTTGTGTGTGAATAATACCATGCTCTTCCTGGTATTTTTTAGGTTCTCCAACTGGCTGGGGAAGAGCGATCAGTCCACCATTGTCATACGATGTAAAAACAACTTCTTCAGCTTCTGGAAAATCATTTCTAAATGCTGTATGCAAAACACAAGGAACCCCTGATGTGTAGTTCTTTCCGTCATTACCATCTGATTCAGTAACTACACGATAGATACGGTCACGCTTTGACTGAAAATTATCAAAGCTTGACATGTGACGAATCATCATAAAAAGAATCAAACTCGATGCTATTCCAAGCGTAAGACCTGACAGATTAAGGAATGTATTTCCCTTTTGTCTCCAAAGATTTCTGATGGCAGTGATAAAATAGTTTTTTAACATAAGGATTAGATTACTGCCACTTAGACGAATAGAAACTATTAAAAGTTTTATTCGTTTTTTGAGGCAAAAACGAGGTGTTGAAATGTCCGAAATTGGAATTTTTGTTCAGGGATGAACAATGAATCATTTATTACCAATAACTGTTTTAAGCCAGATTAGTACCTTTACAGTATGATTCAGGAAATCGTCATCGGTCTTATATTTCTAGTCGCGCTTGGTTACGTTGGGAGCCTCATTTATAAGAGTTTCCAGGCAAAAAACGCATGTTCTTGTGGTTGCGGAAAGTGTGGCGCTGTAGATTTGGCCAAGATTGAAAAATCCATTCCGTCAAATCCTTGATTTGAATTTTAAAATTGCGCATTTTGCATAACGCATTTTGCATAATTATGATAACTAATCCATTCTTGACGCAGGGCTACGCGGGAGGAGAGTATTTCTGTGATAGGCTTACTGAAACCAAAAACCTTCGAATTGCCCTAGCCAATGGGCGGAATGTCACCCTAATCTCCTTGCGGAGAATGGGGAAAACCGGATTGATCTATCATGCCTTTGAGGAATTGAAATCCGATTGCGTATATGTAGACGTATTACACACATCAAACCTGCAGGAATTCACAATAGCTTTTGGAAAAGCAGTGATCAATCAGCTTGAAAAACCGATAGAAAAGTCCTGGGGTCATCTCACCTCTATCTTTAAAAAAATACAACCCTCAATAAAATTCGATCCACTTTCAGGACAACCGTCATTTGATCTTACAATTGGTACTGAAAAAGAAGCTGAAAACACACTTGAAGATATTTTCAATTACCTTAAAAAAAAGAAAAAAGCAGTAATCGCAATTGACGAATTTCAGCAAATATCTTTCTATCCGGAAAAAAAAACAGAGGCCCTGATTCGTTCACATATACAAAACCTTCAACATGTTCAATTCATCTTTTCAGGTAGCAGTAAACACATTCTGACATCGATGTTCAGTGAAGCGAGTCGTCCTTTCTATCAAAGCACTCAGTTCCTATTCCTCGAGGCAATAGAAGAAAAATTCTATACCGAATTTATTGAGCGACATTTTTCTAAATCGAAAAAAAGACTGAACGCTGATTCAATTAAGGAAATTCTAGACTGGTCAGGACATCACACCTTCTACGTTCAGCTATTTTGCAACAAGCTTTTTGCAAAAACTGATAAAGTTGTTGACTCGCAACTTCTCGCAGAAGTCAAGGAGGAAATACTAAATGAAAATGAATCCTATTATATCAATTATAAAAACTTATTGACCGAACAGCAATGGAATTTACTTCGTGCCATTGCGAAGGAGGGTTCGGTGATCAAAATCAATAAGAAGGAATTTCTTAGCACTTATAAGCTAAGCTCGAGTACTATTCAACGTGCCGTTAAGGCTCTGGAAGAACGCGAAATGATTGTCTTAGAAAAAAAAGGGTATCGCGTATATGACGTTTTTCTCGGACGATGGCTTGCCGAAAAATTTTAAGCCCATACCTTAGTCCCTTCAGTACAATTCCTACACATTTCAATCTCACTCCTTGATCTCAAAAGCGAAGATCTGAAATTTTTATATTCATCACTGTTCCAGATTTCTTTAAAAGACTGTTTTGATAAATCACCCATCACATAATGTGCGTCTTTATCAAAACAACATGGAAGAACTTTACCATCCCACGTAATCACACAACTATTCCACATCTTCCAGCAATGATTCAATAATTCATTCTTGATCGAGAATAATCCATTTTCATTTTGCTGATAGCGTGAATATTTTTCCTGCGTGGGAATTAAATCAGAGCCATTTTGATAGTCATAGATCTGCGCTGTTTTCAACGCAACACGATCAACACCTAATTGTTTTGCCAAAGCATAAACTTTCGTGATCTGGTGCTCATTCGCACGAACAACGAGAAACTGAAATACAACATGTGGAGTTTTAGACTTCATCTCTTTTCTTAAACGCAAAACATTCTTCGTGCCTTCAATTACTTTTTCAAGCTTACCTCCTATGCGATAGGATTGGTATGTTTCCTGTTCAGTTCCATCAATAGAAATGATCAAACGGTCTAATCCTGACTCAATAGTTTTTCTTGCATTCTCCACATCGAGATAATGCGCATTGGTAGAGGTTGCCGTATAAATTCCTTTTGAAGACGCATACGTAACCATATCCAGAAATTTTGGATTCAAATATGGCTCCCCCTGAAAGTAAAAGGTGAGATACGATAATGTTGAAGCTAACTGATCAATTATATTCTTAAACAAATCATCTCTCAACATTCCGATGGGTCTTGTGAACGAACGAAGCCCGCTGGGGCATTCGGGGCACCGAAGATTGCAGGAAGTTGTTGGTTCAATTGAAATACTGATAGGAAACCCGTGATGATCGACAACGCCAGATACACGCGACTTCATATAACTTGAAATTACCTTCGTTGCATTCCAGGCACGTCGTGGCGTTAAACCAGAAAGAATGTTAATGTTATCGCGCAGGCTGCTCATCGTCCTTTCAAAAGTAAGTGAAGGTCAGGAATTGTCTTTATCTTTCGGAGATAATTTATGTCCCAAGCCCTTATCAGGATGAGAAACGCACTGTTGCTGATACTATTATTTACTAGTTTCGGAGTAAGTGCTCAAAGCATTCAACTTTCTTCCAAAGCCAGGATTTCAATCATTACCTGCGGACCGGGACAAGAAGAGGTTTTCCTTGCATTTGGTCATAGTGCCATTCGTGTATACGATTCATTAAATAGCATTGATTATGCTTTCAATTATGGTGTTTTTGATTTTAATCAGCCTAACTTTTATATCAATTACACGAAAGGACTGCTATTATTCAAGCTCGGCGTTTATTATTATTCTGATTTTCTCAATGCATATGTCGATGATGGAAGATGGGTTCATGAACAGATCCTAAATCTCTCGCCATCACAAACACAGGCAATTTTTAATTACCTCGATCATAATGCCTTTCCTGAGAATCAGACATATCGTTATGATTACTTTTATAATAATTGTTCAAGCAAAGTGCGCGATGTTTTTGCAGAAGTACTTGGCAATTCGATAAAGTTTGATGACAAGCACATCACTACCAATTATACCATTCGTCAATTAACCGATCTCTATTTAACACAACAACCCTGGGGTGACTTAGGAATTGATATTTGTCTCGGCATGCCAATGGACAAGAAAGCTGCACCGTATGAATATATGTTCTTACCCGATTTTCTTGAGTCAGGTTTTGATCACGCAACTGTTATGAAAGAAAATGCATGGGTTCCTGCCGTTGCATCAAAAACATCCTACGATCCAAAGCCAAAATCAGTGGAGAAAAGTTTGATCCATCCCTGGGTTGCATTCGGGACATTCTTTATTATCGCTGCAGGCCTATCAATCTATGATCTTAGAAGAAGAAAAGTTTCAAAATGGTTTGATATCTTATTTTTTACTATCAACGGAATTATAGGACTATTATTAGTCATTTTGTGGACAGCAACCGACCATCAGGCCGCTGCCAAAAACTTTAATCTCCTTTGGGCGTTGCCAACAAATCTTCTTGTAGTTTTAATTTATCGTGAACGATCGGCTCAATTTCTTAAGAGCTACTTTTCAATTGTCACGTTAAGTAGTACTCTGGTAGTAATTAGTTGGTTTTTTCTACCACAGCAACTGCATATCTTCCTTTTACCGCTTGTTGCGGGATTACTGTTCAGAGCATATACTCTTTCGCGTTTATTATAATCATCAAAAAACAGTTTGTTTTTGATGGTCGCATCACTTCCTTTATAAGAAATTATAATTATGTCGGATAAAAGAAAATTTGGTTTTGAAACACGCATGCTTCATGCAGGCCACATTCCGGATTCTTATTCAGGTGCACGCGCAGTGCCGATTTACCAAACTGCCGGATATGTTTTTGATAGTCCGGAATATGCAGCGTCTTTATTTGAATTAAAACAATACGGAAATATTTATTCCCGTATCAGCAATCCAACCACTGCAGTCTTTGAAGAAAGAGTTGCATCATTGGAAGGCGGAACCGGCGCATTGGCTACTGCGAGCGGACAAGCAGCCCAGATGATCTGCATGATGACGTTATTAAATCCGGGTGATGAATTTGTTGCTTCATCACACCTCTATGGAGGAACATACACGCAATTTGAACACACATTCAAAAAGTTAGGTGTGAAAGTTCATTTTGTTGATCCAATGGACATAAAAAACTGGGAAAAGGCAATAACCCCAAAAACCCGATTGTTGTATGGTGAGACCATTGGAAATCCGCAAGGAAGTGTATTTGATTTTGAAGGAGTATCAGCATTAGCAAAAGCAAATTCAATTCCATTGGTAATTGATAATACACTTGCATCACCTTATTTGTGCCGGCCACTTGAATGGGGCGCCGATATTGTTTTACATTCAGCAACCAAATTTTTAAATGGCCACGGAACCTCCATTGCAGGAGTGATCATTGACTCCGGAAAATTTGATTTTAGTAATTATCCTGCGATCTCATCTCCTTCTATTCCATATCACAATCTGAATTTCTTTGAAACATTTGGACATTACGGCTTTCTTATGAAGGCACGATGTGAAACGCTACGTGATGTGGGCGCTACGATCTCACCATTTGATTCGTTCTTGCTTGTGACAGGCATGGAAACACTTTCCGTGAGAATGGAACGACATGTATCAAATGCTCTGACTATCTCAAAATTTCTGAAAAGCCATCCAATGGTTGATTGGGTGAATTTTTCAGGGCTTCCTGATCATCCGCATTACGAACGTGCGCAAAGATATTTACCGAAAGGAGCAGGATCTGTTTTCGCATTTGGATTGAAAGCTATTAATAATAATCCACGTGAGACTGGTAAGAAATTTTTAGAAAACCTCGAACTGTTTTCTCACGTTGCCAATCTTGGTGATTGCAAAAGCCTGGTGATACATCCAGCCTCCACAACACATCAGCAACTTTCTGATGAAGAACTGAAACGGGCAAACATTAAGCCTGAACTTATACGATTATCTATTGGACTAGAAACAACTGACGATTTAATATGGGACTTGGAACAAGCCTTTCATGCGATATCTCAATGAACACGCGCTTAAGCGCTGAAGAGAGAAGCAAATTTCAAAATTCGGAAACCATCCGCAAGATCTTAAACAAATCGAAGACAATTGCTATTGTTGGACTTTCCGACAAGAGAGAACGCGCTAGCAATTTTGTTGGATCGTATCTGAAGTCAGAAGGTTATACAATCATTCCGGTAAATCCGTTAAAACAGGAAATACTTGGAGAGAAATGCTATCCTGATCTTGCATCCATTCCAGTCGCTGTTGATGTAGTAGATATTTTTCGTCGCCCGGATGAATGTGTAAACATCGTGAAAGAAGCAATTGCTATTAAAGCGAAAGCTGTGGTAATGCAGCTTGGAATCGTTAATCGCGATGCGGCGGAATTAGCACAAGCAAATGGATTAATGGTAATAATGGATCGTTGCCTGAAGATGGAACATGGCCGTTACAATGGAAACCTTCATTGGGCTGGAATGAATACGGAAATTATTACGGCGAAGAAGGTGAGTCGGTTTATATGAACTATAAAATGTTATATATGAAAAGTGAAATTTAGATTCCCCAAAATGACAAGTCTACGTTTCACTCTTACTTTTCACATTTTACAATTAAATATGTATCGGCCTGTTAGCCGTAGCCGCCAAACATGCTTCACGTACCGCTTCCATATATGTTGGATGCGCCGTTGACATTCTCGAAACATCTTCAGCAGACGCTCTGAATTCCATCGCAGTAACTCCTGTAGCAATCATATCAGCAGCTCTTGCTCCAATAATATGCATTCCCAAGATCTCATCTGAATTTTTATCCGCAAGCACTTTTACAAGTCCATCAAGATCCATACTTGCTCTTGCACGACCCAATGCTTTGTAAGGAAAGATTCCAACTTTATATGCTTTGCCGTCGGCTTTTAATTGTTCTTCCGTATAACCAACACTTGCAACTTCAGGCCATGTGTAAACGACTCCTGGTATCAACAAATAATTGATGTGAGGCTTTTGGCCAGCCAATTGCTCAGCCACCAATGTTCCTTCTTCTTCCGCTTTGTGTGCCAGCATCGCTCCACGTACCACATCTCCTATCGCATAGATATTCGAAACGTTTGTTTGCAGATGATCATTTACAGGAATCTGACCTTTTACAGTTTCGATTCCAATTTTATCCAGACCAAGTCCTTCGGTATATGGTTTTCTGCCTACACTTACCAAACAATAATCTCCTTTTAGTTCAATTGCAGCTCCCCCGTTCTTTGGCTCCGCTTTAAGGATCACATCTTTTCCCTTATTCTCAACCGCGGTAACCTTGTGGCCAAGGTAGAATTCTATTCCAAGCTTCTTCGTAGATTTTAACAGTTCTTTACCCATCGTTGAGTCCATTGTTGGAATAAGGCTATCCATAAATTCAACAACAGAAACTTTCGCACCAATACGCGCATACACAGATCCAAGCTCCATTCCAATGATACCTCCACCAACAATGATCAGGTGCTTTGGAATTTCTTTAAGCTCCAACGCTTCAGTACTTGAAATAATCCTCTTCTTATCAAATAACGCAAAGGGAAGTGTCGTTGGCTTTGAACCCGTTGCAATAATTATAGTATCTGTTGTTAAGGTTGTCTGTTTTTTATCTGTTGAGGTGACGTTAATAGTATTTTTGTCAACGAAAGATCCAACACCTGTATGAACATCGATCTTATTTTTCTTCATTAAGAATGCAATGCCGTCAACATTTGATTTAACCACATCTCCCTTGCGCTTGATCATCTGCGTAAAGTTTGCCTTTAGTTCAGAGATCTCAATACCATGTTCTTTAAATGTATGGCCTGCATTATAGAAATGTTCCGAAGAATCAAGCAATGCCTTGGATGGAATGCAACCAACGTTCAGGCAAGTGCCTCCCAGCGTGGGATATTTTTCAATGATGGCCGTTTTAAAACCAAGTTGCGCGCATCGAATCGCCGCCACATAACCACCAGGACCTGAACCGATAACGATGACGTTGTATTGCATAAAATTATTTCTATTTAAAATAAAAATTACTATTCATCAGATGGTTCCGGATTTTCCAGCAAGTCTTTCATATCCATCAGGAAATCCCTGGCATCTTCTTTCGTAATAACATCCGCTTTATACGTAAGAGAAATATCCATACACGGCCTGTCAGCTACCTTTTTATCACTAAAAGTGTAAGGTTTTTCATGTATTGAATGAATTCCCATTACTGCCGAAACAGAGTGTTCTATTATGGTAGTGGCAATGTCCTCTTCAAGCATCCCTGTATTGATGATGGAAAACGTCTCCTCCTCATTCCAGGTATCAGCAACTCTCTTCGATTTTATCGTTCGGATAATATCATCTTCAATCTGGCCCATATCCCGTTTATTGGCGTCCTTGATCATGAAATGAAGATCACCATTTTTTATGCCCACATTGATATAGTTATTGTTGCCATTCACTGATGGAAACTCCTCAAGGGCAAACGCTGCAGACATAATGAAAGAGGGGATCATTTCTATTCCAGCAAATCTTGACTCCATACCATCATATTGCTTTGACAATAATTCGTTCAAAGGACCAAGGTTTACCGTTTCGAAGTCTGTGAGGAGCATCCCAATTCAATTTTCAAGACAGTGTTATACTCCAAGAATCAATCGACCTGGATCTTCCAACAACTCTTTCACTCTCACAAGGAAGCTCACTGACTCACGACCATCAATTACTCTATGATCGTATGACAATGCTACGTACATGATTGGTCTTACAACAACCTGACCTGCCTTTACTACAGGTCGCTCTACTATATTGTGCATTCCAAGGATCGCAGATTGTGGTGGATTTATAATTGGTGTTGACATCATCGAACCAAAAACACCTCCATTAGTAATAGAGAATGTTCCACCAGTCATTTCTTCAATAGAAAGTTTTCCATCACGACCTTTTGTTGCCAGGCGTATTACTTCACTTTCAATCTGGTTCATTGATAACGCTTCTGCATTCCTGATTACAGGCACAACCAATCCTTTCGGAGTTGAAACTGCAATCGAAACATCACAATAATCGTGATATACAATCTCATCTTTATCGATCGATGCATTTACAGCAGGAAATTCTTTAAGGGCAACACAAATTGCTTTCGTGAAGAATGACATAAAGCCAAGCCCCACACCGTACTTTTCTTTGAACTTATCTTTATATGCACTTCTCAAATCCATTACAGGCTTCATATCTACTTCGTTAAACGTAGTGAGCATGGCAGTTTCATTCTTTACAGCAACAAGTCGTTTCCCAATTGTCTTACGAATGTTGGACATCTTCTCACGACGTTCATTTCTCAAGACCCCTGAAGAAATAACCGGAGCTGTTAGTTGCGCTTTCGCCGGCGCACCATCTTTCATCGGAGTAGTTTGCGCTTTCACGGCATCATCTTTTGTTATTCTGCCACCAACTCCTGTACCGGAAACTCCCGCTGTTGGAATTCCCTTTTCATCAAGAATTTTGGCAGCTGCTGGTGAAGGATATCCTTTTGCATAACTGTCACCGGATGTTACCGCAGCTGTCTGATTATTTGCAGCAGCCTTTGGAGCTGATTCACCTGCGGGTGCACCTTCCGTAATTTCAATCGTACAGATCAATCCACCGATTGGAAGAGTTGTTTTTTCTTTCGCAACAATTCTTAAAATGCCATTCGCTTCGGCAGGCAATTCAAATGTCGCCTTGTCTGATTCCACTTCAGCAATAATTTCGTCAAGCTTCACAAAGTCGCCATCTTTTTTCAACCACGATGAAATAGTTACTTCAGTGATCGATTCACCAACGGCAGGAACTTTCATTTCTTTTACGCCTCCGGTAGCAGCGACTGGCTTTGAAGCCGCCGGTGCTGGAGTCGTTACTTCTTCTTTCTTTGGCTCGGCAACAGGTGCAACGGTTTTGGCTGGAGCCGTCGTTGTTGCAGTACCGGCACCGTCAGCAATCTCACAAATTATTGTCCCTATTGGCACTACCTCACCCGCTTGTTTACTGATCTTAAGAACTCCAGCTTGAGGTGCAGTTAATTCAAATGTTGCTTTATCTGATTCCAATTCAGCAATCACTTCATCCATTTTCACAATATCTCCGTCTTTCTTCAGCCAATTAGCGATCGTCACTTCTGTGATCGATTCACCTACGGTAGGAACTTTTACTTGTTGAGCCATTGCAATTAAGATTTATAAATGAGTATTAAATTTCAAATGATTGTTGTACGATCTTCTCTTGTTCTGCTTTATGAACCTTTGAATAGCCGGTTGCCGGTGATGCACTTGCTTTGCGCGAAATAAATTCGATTTCTTGTTTCGGCATCATACGTTGAATGAATGAAAGTGCCCCCATGTTAGCCGGCTCTTCCTGTGTCCACACAATCTTGGCACCCTTATATTTCTTAAAGATGTTCTTTAATTGCGCATCCGGGAACGGGTAAAGCTGTTCCAGGCGTACGATCGCTGTATCTTTCGTTTTTTTCTTAGCCTGAACTTCCAACAAATCATAGTAGATTTTACCAGAGCAAAGAACAATGCGTTTCACATCTTTAGCAACTACATTCACATCATCAAGAATCTCCTGGAAAGATCCACTTGTGAATTCTTTCAATGGCGATATCACAGCAGGATGTCGAAGCAATGACTTAGGTGAGAATACAATACATGGTTTTCTGAATTGCCATATTACCTGTCTTCTCAACAAATGGAAAATATTAGAGGGTGTGGTTGGATTAGTTACGACAATGTTATACTCAGCAGCCATTTGCAAAAATCTTTCAGGACGACAGCTTGAGTGTTCCGGCCCCTGACCTTCATAACCATGTGGTAATAGCATTACCAATCCATTCATGCGCTGCCATTTTGATTCAGCACTTGAAATAAACTGGTCGATCATTACTTGTGCACCATTCACAAAGTCACCAAACTGCGCTTCCCAGATTACAAGTGCATTTGGATTAGACATGGCGTATCCATATTCAAAACCTAGTACACCAAATTCGGAAAGCAAAGAGTTATAAATGTAGAAAGGGAGTTGTTCTGGCTGAATGTGATCCAATCCACAATATGGATCGTTCGTATTTGCGTCAAAGAAATATGCATGACGATGTGAGAACGTCCCTCTCTTCACATCCTGACCAGACATGCGCACAGGAGTACCTTCCGAAAGTAATGATCCATAAGCTAATAATTCTGCTTCAGCCCATCCTAAAACCTTCGTGTCAAAAAATGCAGTCTTACGGTCTTTCAATAATTTTTCAATTTGCTTAAGTGGTTTAAACCCTTCTGGAATAGTAGTAAGCGCTTTCCCAACTTTATCTACAATTGGTTGCCTGATGCTCGTATCCGGTGATTTATCAAAATCAGTCGGCACGGCGCGTATCATCTTTTCCCACTCCTCCTCGATCTTCTGGGGCTTGTAGGGAAGTGGTTTCTGCTTCACTTCATTAAGTCTGTCCTGAAGTTGATTACGGAAATTCTTATCCATTTCATCCGCCAGTGCCGCATCAACATCTCCACGCTCAATTAGTTTTTTTACATATACCTCGCGTGGATTTGGGTGCTTCGCAATAATGTTATAGAGCTTTGGTTGTGTGAACTTAGGCTCGTCGCTTTCATTGTGCCCATGTCTGCGATAGCATAGCATGTCAATGAAAATATCTTTTCCGAACTTCTGGCGATATTCAACCGCCAGTTTTGAACAGAATGTAACTGCCTCCGCATCATCTCCATTTACGTGAAGAACTGGCGCATCAATGATCTTAGCTACATCGGTACAATATATAGCAGTACGCGCATCTTCATAATCTGTTGTAAATCCAACCTGGTTATTAATAACAAAATGAATCGTTCCGCCGGTTGTATAACCTTCAAGGCCTGACATTTGCACTAACTCGTACACGATACCCTGGCCAGCCACTGCGGCATCGCCGTGTATAAGGATAGCCATTGCTGTATTCTGTCCTTTATACTCATCGTCAATTTGCCCACGGGTATAACCGAGAACAAGTGAATCAACCACTTCAAGGTGGGAAGGGTTTGGAGTGAGCTTTACATATATCTTATTTCCGGAAGGAGTATTGATATGACTTGCATAACCAAGGTGATATTTCACATCACCATCTCCCATCGTAAGATCCGGATTGATATTGCCTTCAAACTCAGTAAAAATCTGTTCGTACGTTTTGCCAAGGATATTTGAAAGCACATTAAGACGACCGCGGTGGGCCATTCCAATGACAACTTCTTTCACACCCATCTCTGCCGTCTTATTGATAATAGTTTGCAACGCAGGGATCGTGGTTTCACCACCTTCAAGTGAGAAACGCTTCTGTCCTAAAAATTTTGTGTGAAGAAAATTTTCAAATACCACCGCTTCGTTGAGCTTGGTAAGAATACTTTTCTTTTCATCTATTGATGGGTTATAGGTGTAATATTCCTTTTCACATTTTTCTCTGAACCAGTCAAATATCTCCTGGTTACGGATGTAGCTGTATTCAAAACCAATTGTTCCCAGATAAACCTTATCTAGTTTTTCAATTATTTTCTTGAGCGTGGTCCGTCCCAAACCAATTTCAATACCTACATCAAATTCGACATCAAGATCTGCGTCAGTAAGACCATAAAATTTATGTTCAAGCGCTACATGATGATCGCGTCTTTCACGAACCGGGTTGGTATTGGATTTAAGGTGACCCCTGGAGCGGTAGGCGTGTATAAGGGTGCGCACAAGCGTCTCTTTAATAGCAGTACCGATGTCAGCACCGTTCGCAACCACAGCGCTACTCTTTCCATTATCGCCGCTTTCCCCGAATTTCTGCTGAGAAAAGTCGTAGCCTTCAAAAAATTTCTGCCATGTAGTATCTACCGAAGCAGGATCATTTTTATAATTTTGGTAAAGCTGATCGAGATAACCTACGTCAGCATTCGAGATATAGGAATATTTATCCATAGCAATAAATTAATAAAGGGATAACAAATGTATACAGGGGCCTTTTGATTAAAAAACCTAATACTCGATTAAGCAATTATTTAAGTTGGGTTAAGTTTAGATTGTTGGTGCCACTCATTTTAACCTCTAGAATTGGCCAAAAGCCAAAATCCATTACCTTTGCAGTCCTTAAAAAACGGACGAGATCCAACCTTTAAAAACGAAGCAAAATGGCAGTAAAAATCAGATTGGCCCGTAGAGGCCGCAAAAAACTGGCGAGATACGATGTTGTAGTCGCAGATGCACGTGCTCCCCGCGATGGTAAATTCATCGAAAAGATCGGCACATACGATCCTTTGACTGTTCCGGCAACAATCGTTATTAACGACGACAAGGCATTTAAGTGGCTTATGAACGGCGCTCAGCCCTCTGACACAGTAAAAGCAATGCTTTCCCTTCACGGAGTTATGCTTAGAAGACACCTTCAGATCGGTGTTGTAAAAGGCGCAATTACTCAGGAAATAGCTGATTCAAAATTAGCAGACTGGAAGAAGGCAAAAGAAGAGAAGACACAATCAAGACGTGATAATCTTTCCAAAGGCAAACATGATGCAGCGAAGGCACGCAAGGAAGCTGAAACAAAGATCAAAGAAGCACGTGCTGAAGCTATTCGTAAGAAAGCTCAGGTAGCTGCAGCTGTTCCAGTAGTTGCACCTTCAGAAGCTGGCGAAGCTCCGGCAGAATCGGAAGCTCCTGCGGCCGAACCACAAGCTTAATTCTTTAACAATTTTATGAATGCCAGCGCGATTATCGTGTTGGCATTTTTTATTTTATAACAATGGAAATTAAAGACTATTATAAAATCGGATACGTTGCCAAAAGTCATGGACTGAAAGGCGAAGTGACGATTACACTCGGACCTGATTGTCCTGACATGGAGAAAGGAAAATCTTTTTTTCTTGATTCACAAAGTCAGCTTGTGCCCTACTTGATTCAGAGCATCTCTGTTAAGGGAATAAAAGCTTATGTGAAGCTTGAAGATGTTAATACTCCGGAGCAATCTCATGCTTTGAAGGGCTCCAGCATTTATCTCCTTAAAAGTGAGCGTCCAAAATTGGTTCGTGGTGAATTCTATAACGACGAAGTGATAGGATTTTCCGTCACAGATGCCGAAGAGGGACCTTTAGGTGATGTGATCGAAGTGCAGGAAGCTGGCCCCAATCGCTATCTTATTATTAAATACCTTAATAAAGAGGTGATGATCCCATTGAATGGGCCTTTTATTCAAAGCGTTAATAAAACTAAGAAGACGATTTCTGTTGAACTGCCGGATGGATTCCTTGACATTTAAAAAAAGTCACTAAACATTGGGTGCTGGTAGATTACCTAAAAGTATGGAAAGGTGTACCGATGCTTAGTGCCGAATACCACCCTAAATCTTAATTCAAAATGATGCGTATCGATATCATTACATGCCTTCCAAGATTACTAGAATCGCCCTTCAACGATTCAATACTAAAACGTGCTCAGGATAAAGGTATAGTCACTATTAATGTCCACGATCTTCGCCATCATGCTCCTGATTCACACCGGACAACAGATGATTATGCATTTGGTGGCGGTGCAGGAATGGTAATGATGATTGAACCTATTCATCGTTGTATTGTATCATTGAAAGCTGAACGAAACTATGATGATGTGATCTATATGAGTCCTGATGGAGAGATGCTTACACAAAGTATTGCCAATCAATTAAGCATGAGAAAAAATTTAATTCTTCTATGTGGACATTATAAAGGTATTGATGAACGTGTTCGTGAACATCTCATAACGCGTGAGATCAGTATTGGAGATTATGTTTTATCTGGCGGAGAACTTGCTGCTGCTGTTCTTTCCGATTCAATCATTCGCCTTATTCCTGGAGTTTTATCAGATGAGTCTTCGGCATTGACAGATTCCTTCCAGGATGGATTAGTGGCTCCGGCAGTTTATACGCGTCCATCGGACTATCAGGGATGGAAAGTTCCGGATGTTCTCCTTTCCGGAAATCCTTCTAAAGTTGAAGATTGGAAGCATGAAAATGCTCTCGAAAGGACAAAGAAGCGCAGACCGGGTCTTTTGGAGGGAAACTGATCGCATTTTGACCTATTTCTAATTCTTAGCTTGCTGACTGATCTGTCTTTCCTATATTTGCAGTCCATTTTCAAAACGATACCCTTATGGTGGATTTAATCAAGATAGCCGAGCAAGAATTAGCTGGAAAACGCACAATTCATCCAGATTTCAAACCCGGAGACACTATAAATGTCCACGTTAAGATCTCTGAAGGAAACAAAGAGCGAGTTCAGCAGTTCCAGGGCGTTGTGCTCTACAGGCGCGGATCAAACACTAATGGTGAAACTTTCTCAGTTAGAAAGGTTTCCAACGGAGTTGGCGTTGAACGTATTTTTCCAATCGTTAGTCCAAGCATTGACAAGATCGAATTTATCAAGGCTGGAAAGGTCCGCAGGGCGAAATTGTATTTCTTGAGAGGCCTTCAAGGAAAGGCAGCTCGTATCAAGGAGAAGTTGACTGTTATACAAGGCAAGAGCACAAAGACGGCAGCGAAAGCATAGATATCTCAAAATTTATTAAAAAAGCCCATTCTGAATTAGAATGGGCTTTTTTTATGCATGTCCGCAACGAGTTGCGCTGTTGGAATCCATAGGCTATGGATCTATATTTGCAGTCCTATTTCCAATCCATTTATGGCAAAACGTACAACGGCAGATTTATTAGGTACCGAGGCAGACTATCTTCTTAATTACAAAAGTAAAACTGTTCCAAAAGAACAACTTCACGTTCCGGGACCTACGTTTATTGATGATATTTTTGGACCATCCAATCGTACTCCCCAAGTGCTACGAAGCCTTGGATCTTTGTTTGGTACCGGCAGGTTAGCGAATACAGGTTTCCTTTCTATTCTTCCAATTGATCAGGGAATTGAACACAGTGCTGGAGCGTCATTTGCGAAAAACCCAATCTATTTCGACCCTGAAAATATCGTGAAGCTTGCGATCGAAGGAGGCTGTAATGCCGTAGCAACAACATTTGGCGCATTAGCTTTTACTTCAAGAAAGTATGCACACAAAATACCTTTCATTGTTAAGATCAATCACAATGAACTTCTTACCTATCCCAATAAAGCAGACCAGATTATGTTTGGTTCTGTGCGCGATGCCTGGAATCTTGGTGCTGCTGCGGTAGGAGCAACTATTTATTTCGGATCTGATAATTCAACCCGTCAAATTGTTGAAGTGGCAAAAGCATTTGAAGAAGCTCATGAACTTGGAATGTCGACCATCTTATGGTGCTACACACGCAACAATGCATTCAAGGTAAATGGTGTTGATTATCACACATCAGCAGATCTTACTGGTCAGGCCAATCATCTTGGTGTGACTATTCAGGCAGATATCATTAAGCAAAAGCTGGCAACGAACAACGGTGGGTTCAAAGCATTGAACACCGGAGGAAGCAGTTATGGCAAGCTTGATGAACGTATTTATACTGAACTTACAAGTGATCACCCAATTGATCTATGCCGTTACCAGGTATTGAATTGCTACAGCGGACGTGCGGGACTTATAAACTCCGGCGGTGAGTCGAAAGGAGAAAGTGATTTGGCAGATGCCGTAAAAACAGCTGTTATTAATAAACGTGCCGGTGGTATGGGATTAATTTCCGGCCGTAAATGTTTTCAACGCCCGATGAAAGAAGGTGTTGAGATCTTAAACGCTATTCAGGACATATACCTGGATAAGTCTATAACTGTAGCTTAATTAAAACTTAGCACATACAAGAATGCCTTGGTTTAAACGTACTGATAAAGGAATTCTAACTCCTACCGAAGCCAAACGGGAAGTTCCGGACGGCTTATGGTTTAAATCCCCCAGTGGAAAGATTGTTCACACACGTGAACTCAAGAATAACGCTTATGTTGTTCCGGAAGAAGAGTATCATGTAAAGATCGGGTCACGGGAGTATTTTGAGATATTGTTTGACAACAACGAATTCACTGAGCTTGATGAAAACATGGAGTCGGGTGATCCACTTAAGTTCGTTGACACCAAACCATATCCAAAACGTATCAAGGAATCTCAGGCAAAAACTGATCTGAAAGATGCTGTTCGCACAGCGTATGGTAAGATGAGTGGCATAGAGATTACTATCGCGTGTATGGACTTCATCTTTATAGGTGGATCGATGGGATCTGTCGTTGGTGAGAAAATTGCTCGTGCAATGGACTACAGTCTTCATAACAAAATTCCGTTCCTTATGATCTCAAGATCAGGAGGAGCGCGTATGATGGAAGCAGGATTATCTTTGATGCAAATGGCTAAAACATCAGCCAAAATTGCATTGCTTGATGCGGCCAAGGTCCCTTACATTTCTTTATTGACTGATCCGACTACAGGGGGTGTTACAGCTTCTTATGCCATGCTGGGAGATTTTAATATTGCAGAACCTGGCGCACTTATTGGATTTGCCGGACCTCGTGTTATCAGAGAAACAATCGGGAAAGACTTACCTCTTGGATTTCAAAGTGCAGAGTTTGTACTTGACCATGGGTTCCTGGATTTTATAATTGACCGAAGAAATTTGAAGAGCAGATTATCCATCTTGCTTAAGATGATCCAGCAATGATTACCAAACCGCTCGGTAAGTCATCCTGGCGTAACGCAGCTTATGCGGAATAAGACATCTGATCCTCAATTTCAAAGTCTGTAACCCCAATATTTTTTAATAGAGGAAAGGCGTTATCGAGCGCTTTCCTCTATTAAAAAATCTTATTCTAAAAGATCTATTTATACTTGAAATCAAAGGTTACAAGATCCTTAGTATCAGTAGACGGAGTAGCATTAATACCTGTTATTCTGAAGATTCCGTATTTGGCTGATATTGGCTTACCCGTATTCCTGGATATCTCCACAATATAAACATCGCCGACAAATGCCGCAGCTACTGACGTCGTTGGTGTCCCTGCCGAAAATGCAGTATTAATCACTTCGTATGTTGGAGTAGTGAAAATAGTGGCTGTAGATTTTACGAATCTTGATCCATTACCCGCACCTGACATAAATCCAATGTCAGAATTACCTGATACAACCAAGACCAAATCATCATTAGCTATTGGGTCAGCTACTTTTCTGGTTTGTTTCGGAGTTCCGAATGCTAAACTGTAACCTACTCGTGTAGTGTCAGCTCCAGTTGCAGCCGGATTGATAATCGTCTGGCCAGTAATTGATCTTCCCAATGTAATAGGGAGCAATCTTACCGTAGTATTTTTAGTTACTGTCTTACCAGTAGCATAAGTTGCTACAAAACGGTAGTACATTGTGTCAACAAGAGCCGTTGGATTAGTCGGCAACTTTGGTTTAAAGTTGTCACTTGCTGTTGTAGCATCGTATGTCTTGCTACCAAGCGAAGTTTCTGCATTGTTCTTGCCACGCTTCGCGAAGTACTCCACCTTTGTAACTTTTGCAAGGGTGGTAGACGCAGGAACAGAAAACGCCAATATGATAGTAGAGTCCCCATTGCCTGTTGTAGGATTACTAGCTGTCAGTACGAATGGATCTACCAAATTGACAGTGAATACTCTTACAGCGCTCTTTGTTTTATCAGCATTTGTTGCGGTAAACCGAAGAACGTTTGCAGTTCCGGACGCAGGAGCCGCAGAAGTAACTCCCAAAGTAGATGCATTCCCCACAAAATCAACTGGACCAGAAACCCCGGTAAAAGTTGCCTTTGTTGCTGTAGAACCTGACGCTGTACTTAAGGCGTCCACAGTCAATTCAGTTAGTCCACCATTCAAACTCACTGTAATTTTCACATCATCTGTTGTTGCGAATCTGCCGGCAGCGATGTTTATGTCCGGCTGGGTTACCTGTGGCTGAACTCCTGAAGAATTTAACGCAGCATCCGGTACTGAGAAAATTATGTCGCCCGGGGCATTCTGTTTCGTTGCAAAAATCTCATCCTTTTTACAGGATGCGAACACCGATGCCAGTCCCAGAAAACCAATGTATATAAGTTGTTTCTTTTTCATGTCTTGTTATTTTAATTAGACTACTTATCCCAAAACAAACTCTTTACAACCAAAGAAGCTCTTACTGGCAAATTAACCGCATTGACTTGGGTTTCGCTCAATGGATAAACCAGTATTCGTGGAATAACGGTGTTACCTTGAGAAGCAGCTGATGCATTAGCAGGAAGAACTGGTAGGCCTGTCCTTCTCCAGTCATTCCAGGACTCCATGGCAACGCCATAGTTGGCAACATACTTTTCTTCGATAATATTTTTGATAGTTAGAGCGGCGGGATAGGTTGTTGCGCCATACGTTGCACCAAGAGTGGCCGCTGTACCTGAAAGACCTGCACCGTCCATTGATGCCTTGATACCAGCCTGGAAGAAGGTAGTAGCGGAACCCGCGCCACCATAAACCAAGGCTGCTTCTGCCCTGATAAAATTGTATTCAGCAAAAGTTAGCATACGAAGTGAAGCTGTACCTGTAAAAGTGAGAGAAAGGGCGTTTAAATTTCCACCTGTTCTCGCAAGGTTATCCGCAGTAACACTACCTCGTAAATAGGTTCCAATCCTCGAGGCTGCTACTGATTGATTTGCACCTGGTGCAAAACCTACGTAGGTATCTGTTACTAAAGGCGTATAGGGAAATGTGGCAGGATAAGGAGAGGGCGTAAAATACGTGGTTCTCCTCGGATCCGCTTTTAGATTCATCATACTTACTAAAAATTGACCCGGCCAATACTGATCCTGTCGATTCACTTCAAATTGATGAATCGGGTTTTGACGATTCGTCACATTCTCGTACGCCATTTCAAAGTTATCAGCATTAGAAGCCATGAAGGGACCTCCTGCGTTTATAATAGCATTTAATTTTGCACCACCGTCATCATTAGCATAGTGAAGCGCCAACCTTAATTTAAGTGTGTTGGCAAATTTAAGCCACTTCGCAATACCTGCAGATCCTCCGTTATAGATCAAGTCTTCCGTACCTACTGTTATAACATTTGTCTTTGCTAAATCAGCAATACCTGCATCCAACAAGACAAATAACGAGTCGTAAACTTCTTTGTTATTATCATATTTGGGCTGCGGGGTCTTAACTCCTTTAAGTGATTCTTTATAGGGAATATCTCCCCATGCCGATACCAGAGCGCTATACGCATAAGCTTGAAGTATTTTAGCAATACCACCATATTGTGGATTACCCTCAGCATATGCATTTTGTCGAACGTAATTTAAGTCCGCCAAAGAACCAGAGTAATAATTTGACCAGGCATTGTTAACGTCCGTGTTCGTTACAATGTACTGATCATAAAGACGCATTTGCCCACCGGTAACACCGTTACCTGTTGCCTGTTGCATAAAAATTGATGAGTATAAAAATAAATCACTTCCCTGATAGAATGCCAAACTTCCTTGTGCTGATGACAGCACAAGTGGCATAGAGGATGATTTTAATCTTGTTGGGTCAGTATTTACATCCAAAAAATCTCCACATCCTCCTACCAGCCATCCAGTTGCGGCGAGAAGTAAATAGGTATAAATATGTTTAGTAGCTTTTGTCATAACGATTTATGTTAGAAGTTTAATCTCAGCAAAACACCATAAGATCTTGTCTGCGGCAGATTGTTGTATTCAAAACCCTGAGAGTTGCTAACGCCTTGTGAATTGACTTCAGGATCTAGGTGAGGGTAGTTCGGCGCATAAAGGAAAAGATTTCTGCCAGTGAATACGATCTGTGCCATTCCAAAAGGTGTTTTATCAAGAATACTCTTTGGAAGGGAGTAACTGATTGACGCCTCTCTCAATCGTACCCACGAAGCGTCGAATACTATCGCTTCGCCCTGCACGTTGTACAAACTTGTCCAGTAGCTCTGAGCGTTCAATGCGATTGTATTTTGGATTGGACTACCATCACCGCCGAGTAAGGCACGAGCTGTACCATCAGCTGCATTGACAGGGTCACGTAATACGCCTTTAATTACATACGTCTTATCGCGATCGCCCGTTTCAGACGCCACACCACGGAATCTCAAATCACGAATATTCCTGGAAATGATGTCTCCACCACTTCGGATATCGATTAAAAAAGATAATGCGATGCCTTTGTAGTTAAAGGTATTGGTGATACCTGCCGTCCAATCAGGATTTGGGTTACCAATTACGTTTACAGCCGTTGTGTTTGTTGTGACCTGTCCTGCTCCAGCACCCACTGAATTAATCAGCAAATTACCATTAGCATCCCGGTTAAAGGGATTGCCAACAATTACACCATAAGGCTTACCGGCCTGAAGCTGCGTTTGAGGTGTAGTAAACCCCCCAAGGAAGATTGAATTGACCAATGGATCTATCTTGATTACATTATTCCGAATCCTTGTCCAGTTTGCACTGATATCCCAAAAGAAATTAGTTGTTTTCACAGCACTAATTCCAAGGGTGATTTCAACTCCGTTGGTTTCCAACTCTCCAGCATTTCTTACCTGAGTGGTAAAACCGGTGGCGGCAGAAACGGGAGCGTTAAGAATAATGTCAGTGGTGCGGGTTGTGAAATACCCTGCATCAACCGATATTCTGTCTTGCCAGAATCTTAATTCCATTCCAACTTCCTGTGTTGTAGTAAACTCAGGCTTGATATCAGGATTGCCTGAAGCATTAGATAACGTATAGCCTTGCTTACCACGGAAAGGATAAAGCAGATTTGGCCCAAAACCATTACCTGGATTCGATTTTCCAAAATAGGTATCAGTAGAGAAAACGGGCGCTGTTCGACCTACTTGGGCTATATTTGCTCGCAACTTTCCAAACGACAAAATCTTATTGTTCTGCAATGATGGGAAGGCATCCGTAAAAATAAAACTTCCTGAAACAGAGGGATAAAAATAGGAATTGTTATTAGGAGAAAATGTAGAGGACCAGTCATTTCTCCCTGATAAGTTGATATAAGCAAAACTTTTATAGCTCAAAGTCGCTTGCGCATAAAGTCCTAAAAGAGTTCTGTTTAGAGTTGCAAACTGAGCATTCCCGTCTCCATTAAATGGCACGTAATTAGAATAACTTCCTACCTGTCCAAAGCCGTTGACTGATGCACCATTAGCAGCGACCCCCTGATCGGTTAACGTTGTCTTATTGATTTCATTACCAAGCAATAGGGAAGTACCGAAATCACCAAAAGTCTTTTTTGCCGTTAGATTTAGGTAAGAACTTGTTTGCATGCTGTTAATGTTTTCATCCTGCGTTCCTCCCGTAGTAGACGCGCCGGTGTAGGCATTACCAATTGCCCCAACACCATCCACCGCTTTGATATTGAGGTTGTAAAAGTCTGTACCCAACCGATAGTTGAGACCGAGCCATTCGGTGAAATCATAACCAATATCAAACTGGGCCAGCATACGGTTCAGGTTATCTTTATATGTATTGTTCTCAATGGTCCAAAGCGGGTTATCTGTGGAAGTATCATAGTATGTTTGGGTACCGTCTGCATTCTGATATGGATAATTCGCAACATTATAGGATCTTGGAATGATAAAACCTCTGAACAACGGGTTTGATTGCTGATTACCAATCGGTGTTCTCCGAGAAATCGTGCTGAAGTAACTTACTGATGCTCCAATGTGCAATTTATCAGTGAGTTGCGTGTTAGCAGCTAAGCGGAAAGTATTCCTTAACAATTCGTTGTTTTTCATCACACCGTTTTCGTGAAGATTGGAATATGAAAAAATAAAATTTGATTTTTCATTACCGCCTTTAAAACTGAGTGAGTTTTGAGCGCTATTCCCCTTTCTAAATAGATCTTTTATGTTGTCAGGATAAGCCTGAAGAGTTTCAGGTTGACCTAGATAGTTGGTGACCGTCTGACCCGTAATTTTGGGACCCCAGCTGTCAAGGGACGTAGGATTATATACACCATCTCGACCTTGGGCGTAAGTATTCTGATAATCAGGCAAACGATTCACTTCTGTCTGATTATAGTTAGAGGTAAAGCTTACTGAATTCTTACTCTTGGCCTGACCGCCTTTCTTTGTTGTTATCATAATCGCTCCCGAAATCGCGCGAGAACCGTACAACACGGCCGCCGCGGGTCCTTTCAGAACTGTCATACTTTCGATATCATCTGGATTAAGGTCGATTGCGCGGTTAGAATTAGAAACTCCAGTTTGCAAGGCATTACCACCGCCGCTGTTATCGATAGGGATACCATCAACCACAAATAGAGGTTGGTTGCTTTGAGTAAAGCTTGTCATACCTCGAATGAAGATTGAGGATGATGCGCCCACGTTACCTCCGCTACTGGAGATACGAACACCGGCCATCTTTCCAGCTAGTGAATTAACCACGTTTGTCTGACGAGAGTCAGCAATCGCATCACCCTTCAATGTTGTTATTGAAGTTCCGAGAGATCGTTTTTCTGATTCAATACCAAAGGCGGTTACCACAACTTCAGACAGTTGTTTTGAATCGATACTCAATCGGACATCCATCGTTGAACGCTCTCCGATAAGGACTTCCTGAGTTTGCAGACCAATAAATGAAAAAATCAATGTTCCTCCGGAACTGGGCACATTCACTTTGTAGCTACCATCTGCGCCGGTAACTGTACCATTTGTAGTACCTTTCACTACAATATTCACACCTGGCAAAGACGTCCCATCATCTGCTGATGTAACTCTCCCAGAGACCACCCTCTCCTGCGCCCATACTGTGCTGGCCGCAAAAGCGAATGAGAAGCATACTAGTAAAAACTTCTTCATAGGTTATGTTTAGGTTAATAAAGAGTTAAAAATAGGGTCAAGAATTCGAAAAATGAAATTAAAAAAGCATGAAGATCGATAGATAAAACGTGTCAATTATGCATCTGAACGATGAAAAACTTGCAATACAGGCTCGGAACCAAATTTTCCTGCGAAAAATGATTCAACAAAAAAGTTTAGAGCGGCGCGCGTTTTTTCAATAAATACCGCCTTTGATCTTAGAAAATAGAAGTTGCCTTAGAAATGAGACCGTCGACGGTAAAAATCATACTAATTTTCTTGAGTACTTGGCTTTCTTGGACACTGGCAATTGGAATTCAATTCGGAATTCTATTAGAAAAATCTGCTTACAACCACTGTAAGCGATTGATGGATAATTGTTTGACTCAAAAAGAGGATTGACCAAAACTTCTAAAAAAAATCAGTTTTTTCCATGCACTGCGACAAACAATAATGTAAATTGCAAATTATTGCCTGTTAATATAGACGCCTTGAATCGAAAAAAGCAACCTATAAAGGATGCTCTTAATAAAATTTTATGAAACTTATTAAGCTGCTACTACTGCTTCTTCGACAACTGAAACAAAGGACTTATCAGCTTTTCCTTTTTTGAAGAGAACCGTTCCTGCAGTCAATGCAAACAAAGTGTGGTCCTTACCCAATCCTACATTTCTTCCCGGATGATGCTTCGTTCCTCGTTGGCGGACAATAATGTTTCCAGCTATTACTTTCTGGCCTCCAAAAACCTTGATGCCAAGGCGTTTGCTTTCCGATTCCCGGCCGTTCTTTACTTTACCTTCGCCTTTCTTATGTGCCATGAGCTAAAACGTTTTTTCTACTTACTTATTTATGACTTGAATTAAACGTAGAGTTTAGATGCTGTCAATCTGCACTTTCGTAAACTGCTGACGGTGTCCATTCTTCAAAGCATATCCCTTACGGCGCTTTTTCTTGAAGATGATCACTTTACCATCCTTAACATGCTCCAATACCTTGCCTGAAACAGAAGCTCCAGCGATCGTCGGAGTTCCAACTGTAATTGCACCTGCATTATCAGTCAAAAGAACTTTATCAAACGTAACTATAGCTCCGATTTCCGCATCCAGGCGGGGAGTGTATAAATACTGGTCTTTTTCAACCTTGAATTGTTTGCCAGCGATATCTACAACAGCGTACATGACAGTGTTTTTAAAAATGGACTGCAAAGATAGAATTCTGCCCCTGAAAAACCAATAATCCTTTAATAATGGCTATAAAATGAGTAGAATCATCATTTTTGGCCTTTCGAGGCATATTTCATTACAAACACTCACAGTTCGCTAAGAGAATCACAACTCCGCCAAATGGATACACAGAATATCTCGTTACAAATCGGTGACATTATATCCTAAGATCCCGGCGAGTGAAAAAGATTGCGGCATGACACAGGATCTACCTGTCTCTAAATCAGAAAATGCCCTTTTCAGACGCCTGTAATTCTCAGCACTTTCTGTCACAAATTTTTTTTCAAAAATTATCATTTGACATATCACTTTTCATATCGGAGTTAAGTGAATGAGAATGAAACGTTTTCAAATGTTATGCTGGTGAAAACTATTTTTCAATCGCGCTTGGTCATCGGGAGGGCTTTGATTTATATCCATGATTTCGAATATTTGTTGTCCCCTACATTTATTGAACATTGAAACTCATCAGGTGGGTTGTGATAATGTTCTCTAAAAAGTCCGGCATGAATTGATTTATAAGAACTATATATAGATATGAGCAATACCCCACTCGACGAACCTATTCTTAAAGAAAACAAAGATCGCTTTGTCCTCTTCCCCATCAAACACCATGATATCTGGAAATTTTATAAGCAAGCAGAAGCGAGTTTCTGGACTGCTGAGGAGATTGATCTAAGCCACGATCTAAGAGACTGGGCTAACCTTACGGAAGGAGAGAAATACTTCGTTTCCCACGTATTAGCCTTTTTTGCGGCAAGTGATGGTATCGTCAATGAAAACCTGGCGGAGCACTTTGTTGGAGAGGTGCAATATACGGAAGCCAAGTTTTTCTATGGCTTCCAGATCGCGATCGAAAACATCCATTCTGAAACGTATTCCCTTCTGATCGATACTTTGGTTAAAGATCCGAAGGAAAAGGATAAACTGTTTCACGCCATCGACACAATGGACTGCGTGAAGAAAAAAGCTGACTGGGCGCTGCGTTGGATCAACCAGGGAAGCTTTCAGGAGAGATTGATTGCTTTTGCTGCTGTGGAAGGTATTTTCTTCTCAGGATCGTTTTGCTCAATTTTCTGGTTGAAGAAACGTGGCCTGATGCCAGGTTTGACTTTCTCCAATGAACTTATATCACGTGATGAAGGACTTCACTGCGATTTTGCATGTCACCTTTACACCAACCACATCACTACAAAACTTGCGTCTGATAAAGTAATTGCTATCATCAGAGATGCTGTTACGATCGAACAGGAATTTGTAACGGATGCACTTCCGGTAAATCTTATCGGAATGAACGCACAACTAATGTGCCAGTATATAGAATTCGTTGCAGACCGACTGTTGAATGAATTGATTGGCGAAAAAATCTACAATACAACAAATCCATTTGATTTTATGGAGATGATTTCGCTTCGCGGTAAAACTAATTTCTTTGAGAAACGAGTTGCTGAATACCAAAAAGCAGGTGTTATGAAAAGTACTGAAAAAGAAGCTGATCAAAAGTTTTCCCTTAACGAAGATTTTTAATTACCTTTTACCCAGTCATTTTTTAAACTAATACTTCACACCCAAACAATTTTTATAGATGCTTGTATTAAAGCGTGACGGACACAGAGAGTCTGTCAAATTCGACAAAATCACTGCCCGGATCGAAAAACTCTGCTATGGCCTTGATCCAAAATTAGTTAATCCAGTAGAGGTTGCCATGAAGGTGATCAACGGGCTCTACGACGGCGTATCAACGCATGAACTAGATAATCTTGCAGCAGAAATTGCCGCAACGATGACGACTCGCCATCCGGACTTTGCAAAACTTGCAGCCCGTATTGCAGTAAGCAACTTGCACAAGACTACAAGCAAATCGTTTTCAAACACGATGAAACGACTTTACACGCACGTAGATGCAAAGACCGGTCAGAACGCACCAATGATTTCCAAAGAAACCTGGAGGACTATTAAAGCGAACGCTGCCGAATTGGATGACGCGATTGTTTACGATCGTGATTTCAGTTATGACTTCTTTGGATTTAAAACGCTGGAGCGTTCATATCTGATGAAGATCGAAAATAAAGTTGTAGAACGTCCTCAGCATTTGCTCATGCGCGTAGCGGTGGGTATTCACGGTGATAATATCGCTGCTGCTATTGAAACGTACAATCTTCTTTCCGAGAAATGGTTCACGCATGCTACTCCAACGTTATTCAACGCAGGAACTCCTAAGCCACAGCTATCGTCATGCTTCTTGTTAACGATGAAAGATGATAGCATTGATGGTATTTATGATACATTAAAAAATTGCGCCAAGATCTCACAATCTGCGGGCGGCATCGGACTAAGTGTTCATAACGTTCGCGCAAAAGGTTCATACATAAAAGGAACGGGTGGCACCTCAAATGGTATTGTTCCAATGCTACGCAACTTTGACATGACTGCACGTTATGTTGATCAGGGTGGTGGTAAACGGAAAGGAAGCTTTGCAATTTATCTTGAGCCGTGGCATGCTGATATTTTTGAATTCCTTGATCTTAAAAAGAATCATGGTAAAGAAGAGATGCGCGCTCGCGATCTTTTCTATGCAATGTGGATCCCGGATCTTTTCATGAAACGTGTTGAGGAAAACGCATCATGGTCATTGTTCTGTCCTAACGAGTGTCCTGGTCTGGCGGATACATACGGCGAAGACTTCGAACGTCTTTATGAGAAATATGAAAAAGACGGCAAGTACCGAAAGCAAATAAAAGCCCAGGATCTTTGGTTTGAAATTCTTGAATCTCAGATCGAAACAGGGACTCCTTACATCTTGTACAAAGATGCAGCCAACAAAAAATCAAACCAGAAGAACCTTGGCACGATCAAGTCAAGCAACTTGTGTACTGAGATCATTGAATACACTTCACCAGACGAAATAGCAGTTTGTAACCTTGCCTCTATCGCTCTTCCAAAGTTTGTTATTGATGGCAAGTTCGATCATCAGAAATTGTATGATATCACGAAAGTGGCAACACGCAATCTTAACAAGGTGATTGATGTTAACTACTATCCCGTTGCTGAAGCAAAGAAATCCAACGTGCGCCACCGTCCGATCGGGTTGGGTGTTCAAGGATTGGCGGATGCATTTATTTTGTTGCGTATGCCATTCGATTCTGAAGAAGCCCGCGGATTGAACCGTGACATTTTCGAAACGATCTACTTTGCTTCTATGGAAGCCTCTATGGAATTATCCAAAGTGGATGGCCCTTACGAAACATTTAAAGGATCACCGGTATCAAAAGGAATATTCCAGTTTGACATGTGGGGCGTTACCCCTTCATCGGGTCGTTACAACTGGGAACAATTGAAACGCGATGTGAAGCAATTCGGTGTACGCAACTCATTATTGGTTGCTCCAATGCCAACGGCTTCTACTTCCCAGATCCTTGGTAATAATGAATGCTTTGAGCCGTATACTTCAAACATCTATTCGCGCAGAACATTGTCAGGTGAATTCATCATTGCCAACAAGCACTTGATGAAGGACCTGATGACGGCAGGATTATGGAGCGATACAATGCGCCAAAAGCTAATCGCTGCTAACGGATCTGTTCAGAACATCGCTGAGATCCCACAAAACTTAAAAGATATCTACAAGACGGTTTGGGAAATTTCTCAAAAGGCAATTATTGATATGTCAGCTGACCGCGGCGCGTATATCTGTCAATCACAAAGCCTGAACATACATATTACTAACCCGAATTTCGGAAAGCTTACTTCAATGCATTTCTACGCATGGAAGAAGGGCTTGAAGACTGGTATGTACTACTTGCGTTCTACTGCTGCTGCTGATGCGATCAAGTTCACATTGGATAAAGCAAACATGTCACAGCCTGCTGCTGATATGGTGCCAGCGACGATGACGGAAGCGGTTGCTATGCAAACAGCCACTGCCACTCCAATGGTAATGGAAGGCCAGCACGCTATTCAATATGAAGTACAACCTACAGCATACGATCAGAATCGTGCTGATATGGCTTGCTCGCTGGATAATCCAGATGCGTGTGAGGCGTGTGGTAGCTAATCAGAATTTAAATTGAATGAGAAAGCCTCGAGAGATCGGGGCTTTTTTGTTTTAAGGCGCCACTTCGCAACTGAAAAATCAAACTCTTGTCCTTCTATTATGCGATGCGTATATGTTTATTCTGAAGTTCAATTCTAAAATTCACTTTCGCTTTCAAAGCACCAAACACTTTCAGAACAGTGTCAATGGTCACGTTATTTGCATTTTTTTCCAGCTTTGATATCTGCGCTTTTTGAACACCAACTAATTCGCCTAATTGTTCCTGTGTTAAATTTCGTTGAAGTCTTGTTATTCTTATCATTTCTCCAAGAAGCTCGAGATTTAATTCAAATTCATATTCATCCCGTTGAATAGTACCTGTCTTACCGATCATTTCATCTTTGATCTGATCGATAGTATATGTTTTTAGTTTTTTATCTTTTATTTTCATTTTTACTATTTTTTTGCTCAAAATACAATTTTCGCAATTGTTCGGCTTTGTTTATCTCACTCAAGGAAACTTTATCCACTTTCTTTATAAAACCATGAGTTAAAACTATAAGTGTGTTAGTCCTTTGAGCTTTATCCCAGAATGCCAAAAGTCTATATTGAAGCCCGTCATACTTTGTACGGAACTCCCAGATGTTATCACTCAACTTTTTGAAAAGCTTAGGATCATTTAAAACCTTAGCCTTGTCAATATTATACAAAATCTTTACTCTTGTCTTTTCTTCCAGCTTCAATAGAAATTGGCGTGCATCTTCAAGGAAGGAAACATCAAACTTGGAAATCATTTGTATGCCTTTGTTAATTCGAAAGATAAGAAAAAGTTTCGTTATATGGAAACTGTATTTCACAAATCGAATTAGATCTTACCGCCCGATCTTACTCTTCGGCGGCTTAGCCTTGCCCTTAGAATTTTTTACTTTCTTCTTTTTGGATTTCTCCGGAGTGCGGCCAAAGGTAGTCTTTACTTTAGGAGCGTTGCTTTTGCGGGGATTATGACTTTCATCATTGACTTCCTTCTTTCTGGTAAGTCCCTTATCCCATCCAAATACAAGGTTCAATCCTGCACGGATAGTGATAAGCTGCGAACTGTTGACGTACGAATTAACATTCCCATCAGCAATCAGAGCAATTGGTGCCCGCAATAAATTATCACCCACGATATACAATTGAACCGGTGATGCATTCACTGAAAGTCCCAATCCGATATTGTTATACGAACGATTTGAAACAGTATAAGAAATAGATGTCGTCAATGTTTTTCCAAATGATTTATTCAATGCAGCAGTCATGCCGGCAGAATAACGATCTCTGAATTTCTCACTGAAGAATAAAGCTCCAACAGTAAGATTTGTCTTGATCTCGTAGTTTCCACTGAGGTAAAACTTGCCCGGAAGCATTGTTGAATATGAACCTGATGGCGTTTCTGTCATCTTGAATTTCTCTTTCACAGCATTCCACTGAGCGCCGAGATAATCCTTGTTTCCATCAAGCACCTGGTTTAGGTCCAAACCACTGAATGTATAATTTGCGATAGCGGGATCAAGACGATACTGATAGGTATTATTCTGCCAGTTGATATAACCAATATCAATAAGACTCACGCCGAGCGTCAGCTTCTCCATAAATTTATACGTAGCACCAAGGTCAATTCCCCATCCCGTATTTTTTAAATAATCCCCGGTATGATCTACCAGACTATATCCTGAATTGCTAAAATTCTGGATACCTGAAGAATGAACAGTGGCGTCTCCAACAGCTGTAATCTGATAGGTATCAGTTACTTGTACAACAACCGATGCGTGGTCCGTTGTGATGTTGGCAAGCCCTTTCAGATATTTCAAGCGACCACCAATCGTTAATTTATCATTCACCTGGTATGCCATCGTAAGTCCTGTTTCAAGGTAGGACAAGGCTTCCTCTTGTGGAGCAGTGTTTGAGAAACCACCAACGAGAGGTGCAGTACCATCCACTACCAATGAAGCCAGTCCTTTTTCAATCATTGTACGGTTGTATCCTTTCACTGTTGAATTGAACATGAAATACATTTTCGGTGTAGCACGAAATCCTATTCTCAAAAGATCAACGTGCGCAGCTGCAGTGATATAATTTTTCTGTGCAAGATTTCCACTTAGCTTACCAAGGTCAGCTCGTATCACTCCACTGGCATCGCGTGAAGTCATGTCATTGTACGTGAAGCCGTTGTTGGAATAGTTGGCGCCGAAGGAAGATATCCCCGGCAATCCAATCGAAAGCTTGTAACGTGGCATGATAGCAGGATTCACGTCCATCACCTGTGGAAGGCTGTTCATGAAATAAAGTGTGCTTTCAGTTTGGGCTTTAGCCAGTGAACTTGTAAAGGCTGCACATAAAATCAGCAAGAATCTAGCTTTTCTCATTTCGTGCTAATGTTGAGTTTAGCCAATAATCCCACATCTAACTTGAGCTTATACGCTGCTTTGAATTTCACATTTAAATACGTTCCATTTATGTCCTTTGTTGTATTCAGCTTCGATCGTATTATAATATAGCTCGAAGTGAATATTTTATTAAGCTTATCCGGCAGCAGATCGATCTTCTGATCATTTATTCCTGTCGTCAATAATTCACCGGCAGCCGTTACTGTGCTTGATTTTACAAGGAATGTCTGATTGGGTGAGAAGAGTGAATCAATAACATGATAGCTGGCATCGGTAAGATATAATTGAAGATTAGCATCCAAAGGCAATTGATTTTGGGCTCTTACGCGCAGCGATGCTGTAGTCACCGTGGACTGATCAACGCTGCTCAGATCAAGTTTTAATGTATCATATAAAGAAATGTTAGAAGCACTTCCGTATAATGGAAACTCAGCAATCATTGAAACTTTCAGCTTGCTTGAGTCGGCCATAAAATCCGAACCAGTTGTCAGGCCTTTATTGATTCTGGAAGTTGCTGAGTAAATGAGTTGTTTTGGTGAAAGCGTTATGATATCGCTCGCATTCGTAACGGCGATATCGGTTTTCGCAAAAGCCCCTAACGTTGTTGGATAATTCAGACTGATCGGATTCCCCGGGTTAAGTTGAAAAGGAATGGATATATTATTCTTTTTGGCTATAATATTTGTGAAGCTTACTTCGCATGGAACTCCATATTCATTTTGAACGGATAATTTTAATACAGGATTTATGAAAGAGACCTTTGCTTT
>Ga0123338_10000252_pt1 | contig 55484 bp, 51 predicted proteins | sample grotaG_FD_89793 | JGI IMG/M metagenome (GOLD analysis project Ga0123338, IMG submission 89793) | Glacier valley bacterial and archeal communities from Borup Fiord, Nunavut, Canada, to study Microbial Dark Matter (Phase II) -... | ecosystem: Environmental > Aquatic > Freshwater > Ice > Glacier ... | reverse complement strand
GCGCCGGCCGTCAGCGGCACCCAAGGGCGGTGCGGAGTTGTCGACGGGCGAACGATCGCGCCCACCGTCAGCGGCGCCGAAGGGCGGTGCGGAGTTGTCGACGGCCGGTGCGTGGCGCCGGCCGTCAGCGGCGCCGAAGGGCGGTGCGGAGTTGTCGACGGGCGAACGATCGCGCCCACCGGAGCTGGCCGCTACAGCGTCTCGGGGCGCACCATCGTGATCGTCACGTCGCTTGATCGGGACCGCACCGAGCCCGCGCAGGACCGCACGCATCAGCCGTCCTTTGAACAGCTGGTCTTTCGCGGCGAAGTGAACCTTGCGGCCGCACGTCGTGATGATCAGGATCGGATCGATCAGCGAGTTCGGATGATTGCCAGCGAACACCACCGGGCCGTCCGACGGGATGTGCTCGAGCCCCACGATCTCGATCTGGCGAAAGAACACCCGCGTGACGGTGCGCAGAAACCACACGAGGATCCGATAGGCCACGCGCCATCGTAACCGGTCGCGCGCCTACTTCGCGTGAAACTCGAGGCCTGCCGCGACGAGTCGATCGACCAGCGCCTGGCCCATCGCGAACGAGGGCGTCACCACTCCGCCGGGCGAGCTCAGCGGGTCGAACGCGAGCGAGAGCGCGACCTCGCCGAGCATCTTCGAGGTCGAGGCGTAGCCCGGATCGCCATGCGGGTCGGCGACGATGTAGTCGAGCCGGTCGTCTCCACGTTTCGCGACGAGCCGGACCTTCCAGTGGCCGCGCTCGCGCTTTTCCGGGCTCGGACCCTCGCCCGATTTCGGCGCGCGTTTCTCGATCTCGGCGCGCAGCTTCGGGTAGCGCAGCGCGAGCGCGAGCGCGCCGAGCCCAGCGGTGATGCCGGCGGCGATCACGGCGCCCGTCGCGGTCGGCGGCGTGCTCATGACCTCGCGATAGACGAAATCGTCACCCCACGGCATGCCCGAGAGGGCGTGGGCACGACGCACGACGCGCGAGTTCATGGTCGCCATCACGAACGGCGCGGTGAACATCCCGATGTCGCGATCCCAACCCGGCGCCTTCTCATCGGGTGCCGCAGGGCGGGGTGCGGTCGGATCCGGATCGAGCCCGTACGGATTCGCGAGGATCTGCCGGACCTCGCGATCCTTCATCGCATCGGCGGTTGCGAACATACTGCCCGCGGTGCCGCCCGAGAAACCGCCGCTGACCGCGCCGTAGTAAGCGGTCACCTTTTGCGCGGGATGGCCGAACTGCGCGATGAACGCTTGCTGCGTCGCCCACGTGCCAAGGTCGCTCGGAATCGAATCGAAGCCCGACGAGCACACGATGCGCGCGCCGGTCTTCTTCGCGGTCTCGTGGTGCGCGTCGATCATCTCCCGGATGAAGTTCACCTCGCCGGTGAGATCGCAGTAGTGCGTGCCGGCAGCCGCACACGCGGCGACGACCATCGCGCCGTACTTCGCATACGGGCCGACGGTCGTGCAGAAAACCTTCGTGCGTCGTGCGAGCTCGGCGCACGCCTTCGGATCGAGAGCATCGGCGACAACAATCGGCACCTTCGTCTTGAGCTCGGCGGCGAGCGCTTCGAGCTTCTCGCGGCTGCGGCCCGCGAGCGCCCATTTCATGGCGGGTTGACGATCCAGATAGAGCGCGACCAGCTTGCCCGTGAAGCCGGTTGCACCGAGGAGAACGAGGTCAAATTCGCGTGTCGGCAAGGCAGGCATCGTACTGCTGTAGCGCTATAAAGGGCACGTGTCGCCCTTGGTCGAACGTCTGCTCGCGCGCTTGCCCGTGCGCGACGTTCGCCCGCCACCCGATGGGCGCAAGCGCGCAGCGGTGGCCGCGGTGGTTCACGACGATCCGGATGGGCCTCGGGTGTTGCTGATGAAGCGCGTCGATCGGCAAGGCGATCCGTGGTCGGGTCACATCTCGCTACCAGGCGGCGGCTTTCATCCGAGTGATGGCGATTTGCTCACCTGCGCGATTCGCGAGACCCACGAGGAGCTTGGCGTCGATCTGCACGCGACCCGGCTGATCGGTCCACTCCCGGTCGTTGCGCCGCTCTCCGCGGGACCGATGGGCATGGAGGTCACGCCATTCGCGTTCGTCACGAGCGTCGAGCTGCCAGTCGTTGTCGGACCTGAGGCCCTCTCCGCGTTCTGGATGCCGCTCGATCTCGCGAGCGCCGGTCACTTCGACAGCACGTTCAATTATCCGGGCACCGAACGCTCGTTCCCGGCGTGGAGCTACGAAGGCTTCACGATCTGGGGCATGACCTGGCGGATCGTCGGCGACCTGATCGCCGCCGGCAAACCCTAGTAGTTCTCCGCTGAGAAAATGACGACTCCGTTCTGACCGTTGGCGCGTAGGCCACCCGAGCGTTACTTCTGGTGCCGGCTTCGCCCGCCGCGCGCATCACGGCATCGATCAGGAGCTCGGGCTCGAGACCCGGCGCACGCGGACACCTTTGTTGCGTGCACGATTGAGCTGATAGCGCAGCGACGCCGCACCGGCTGTTCTCCGGACTGCATCGTCGGACGGGGCGAGCGCGAGCGACGACAATGATGGCAACGAACCCGCGACCCTTTCGCCGCGGGTTCGTTAGAACGCCACGGTTACGAAGCCCTGGCTTGGCTTCGCGAACAGATAGCCCTGCAAGAGATCGATGCCCACGTCGACGCACGCGGTGCGCTCGGCGATCGTCTCCACGCCTTCGGCGATGACTTTGCTGCCGAGCTCCCGGCACAAGTTCGCGATGGCCGCGACAATGCGCCGCTTGTTCGTATGGCGATCGAGATCGCGGATCAGCGACATGTCGAGCTTCACGATCTCGGGCTCGAGCGAGGCAAGCGCGCCGAGGGCCGCGTAACCGGCGCCGAGGTCATCGACCGCGATCCGGTAGCCCATCTTGCGCAACATCGCGACGCGGGTCGACCCGACCGCGGGATCGACGCTCGTGCGTTCGGTGATCTCGAGGACGACGCGCTTCGCATGTTGCGCGAGTGCGCTCGTGGTCAGGTAGAGCTCTTCATCGGTGAGCTCGAGGCCGTGCACGTTGACGAACAAGAGCGCGTTGCTCGGTACAGTGTCGGCGGCAGCCGCAACGGCGGCACGCACGGTGCGTCCGATCAGCTGGATCTTGTCGAGCCGCTCGCCAGTCGCGATGAAGATATCGGGGCGACGCAACGATTCTTCCTCGGTCCGGAGCAGTGCCTCGTAAGCGTAGATCGACTTGGTCGAGACCTCGACGATCGGTTGATAGGCCATCCACGACTTCGCGATCGCGTTGTCGAACCGATTCTGCAGCGCGGAGCGATCCAGGATCGTCTCGCCATAGAGCTCGCGCGCGTACGATTCGGCGCGCCGCCGCATGCGTTGCACGCCGTGAACGCGCGCGGCCCTCGCGACTGCGGCGGCAAGCACTTCGTGATCGAACGGCTTGGTGATGTACGAGACCGCGCCTTGATCGATCGCCCGGACCGCGCCATGCAGCGATGGATCGCCGGTCATCAGCAACACCGGAAGATCGCCATCGAGCGCGCGCAGCTCGCGGACGAGCCCGAAGCCATCGAGCTCCGGCATGTTGACGTCGGAGAGCACGCAATCGAACGGCGCCTTCGCGCCCTCGAGCTCGGTGATCGCGGCCCGACCGTTATCGGCAAGGACGACCGTCCAGCCTTCGGCGCCGAGGACGCGCGAGCACACCCGGCGGATTGCACCGTCGTCATCGACGACGAGGACGCGACCGAGATGCGCTTGGCCGCCCCCCACCGACATCAGTTACCGGGTGCCTACGCTGCGCTTGGTCGAGGCGAGCACGATGTCGAGCGCGGACCGCAGCTTCACGTCGTCCCAAGGCTTCAAAAAGTAGCGATGCACCGAGCCTTCGTTGACCGCTCGGGTGGCGACATCGAGGTCGCGGTTCGCGGTGACGAGGAAGCGGATCGTCTCCGGGTACATCAGCTTCACGTGTGCAAGGAGGTCGAGCCCATCGGCTTCGGCGCCCATCGAAAAATCGGAGATCAGGGCGTCGAACTCGCGTTCCTTGAAGAGCGCGAGGGCTTCCTTGGGCGAGCCCGCTTCGATTGCTTCATGACCTCGTAAGGTCCGCCTCATGGCGGCTCGGATGTCGGGGTCGTCGTCGCAGATCAGGATCGTCGCCACTGGATCACATTACCCTTTCTAGGCACGCCCCGGTAGGCGCAGTACGAAACTGGGACCGTCAGGACGAGCTTCGTACTCGATCCTTCCACCATGTGCTTCGGCCACCAAGCGACAGAAGTAGAGGCCCATCCCGCGCTTACCGCCCTTGCCTTGGACGTATTTGCCGAACAGCGTCCCGCGGATGTTCTCGGGAATTTGAGGACCGGTGTTGGACACCCAGATTTCGACCGCGCCATCAGAGACCTGGTCGGGCGGTGGCTGGGCGCCGAGCGTGATCTTGCCGCCATTACCGCAATAGCGCGCAGCGTTACCGAACAGGTTGTGAAGCACGCGCTCGACGAGCCCCGCGTCGAACCGGCCCTCCAGCGCAGGTTCGCAGTGGATCTCGAACGAGACGCCCTTCGCGAGCGCCTGCGAGTGCACGTCGATCACCGATTGCAGCAGCTCGCGCACGTTCGTCGACGCCACAGTCGGCTTGACCGCGGCGTCTTCGAATCGCGCGATATCGACGAAGTTCGCGACGAGCCCGGACATCCGGCGCACCGAACGCAGGGTCGCTGCGATCGCGTCCATCACCTCGGCGTCTGCCTTCACGACATCGACCAGATACGCCAGATTGTTGAGGGACACCGCGAGGCCATTGTTGAGGTCGTGCGCGAGAAGAGCGCTCGCCTCCTGGCCGTAAACGAGCCGCCGCTCGGCAGCCTCTTTTTCGAGCCGGACATTCACGAAGGCGCGCTGGGTGCGCACCGCCGCCGAGACCCGCCGCCGGAGCTCGCTGATCGGCACCGGTTTGACGATGTAGTCGTCGGCTCCGGCCTCGAAGGCGGTGGAGCGACGCTCCTCGTCGTCGTGGCCGGTCAGCACCATCACGTGGACGGCGACTCCGTGCAGGCGCTTCAGCTCGGCGATCACGCCAAGACCACCGATGCCCGGCATCTCCAGATCGACGATCGCGACATCGGGCGGGGTCTCCGCGGCGACGGCAAATGCACCCTCGGAATCATTCGCAGTGACCACCTGGAAGCCCGCGGTCGCGAGACCGGCCGCCATCTTGCGGCAGATGAGAGCGTCATCGTCGACCACGAGAAGGCGCACGGCACTAGGAAGCATCGCCACCTCCACTACGCCTCCGCCCACGTCCGCAGTCATCCGTATGATAATATCATCTCGCGGATGGCGAGTAGTGAAGCCCGCGGAATCGATCCGAAGCGTCTGGCGGACCTCGTGCTTGCCGCGGCGGTTCGCTCACAGGCCGAGACCGTGTATCTCGAGCCAACGACCGACGAGACCTACACGTTCTCGTTCGAGCGTAACAAGCAGGTGATCACGACGGTCACCGTCGAAGCGCTGGTCGGGGCAGCCGCGATCGCGAGGCTCGCCTACATCGCGAACCTCGATCTCGCCGCGGCCAGCTCGTCGAGCGCGGTCACAAAAGTTCGCAGCGGCGATCGCGATGCGGACGTGATCATCACGATTCGCCCCAGCGGGGGCTTGCGCGCCGAGCTCGTCGTGGTGCCGCAGCGGGGCAATCGCGCACGCACGGCTCCGCCGGTCGCGGTCGGTTCGATCGGCGACGTCGTCGGCAACTACCGCATCGTCGAGCCGCTCGGTGAAGGCGGCATGGGCACCGTGTATCGCGTCGATCACGTCGCCCTCGGTCGCGCCTATGCGCTCAAGGTGCTGCGCTCGCGCGTCTTCGAGAAAGATCCCACTGCAGGCCAGCGGTTCTTGCGCGAGGCGCGAGCGGCCGCCCGCGTGCGCCATCCGAACATCGGCGACGTCTTTGATTTCGGTCACCTCGCGGATGGTCGGCCGTACTTCGTGATGGAGCTGCTCGAGGGCGAGAGCCTCGCGGATCGCGTCGCGCGTGGGGCGTTCGAGCTTTCAGAGGTCGTGACGATCGCTAGGCAGATGGCCTCGGCGCTCGCCACCGTCCACGACCACGGCGTCGTCCATGCCGATGTCACGCCGTCGAACGCGTTGATCATCAGCGACCACCCGCTACACGTAAAGTTGATCGATTTCGGTCTTGCCGCGATCGCGGGTGAAGGCATCCCAGAGCAAGAAGGCGACTTCGTCCTGGGCACGCCTTCGTACATCTCACCCGAGCAGCTGCGCGGGTTGCCGGCGACCGATCGCTCGGATCAGTACGGTCTCGGTGCGGTGTTGTTCGAGCTGGTCGCGGGTCGCCCGCCGTACATCCACAAGGAGCTGCGCGAGCTGTGCATGATGCACATCCGGGCGCCGATTCCGGTCGTCGAGAGTCCGCACGGCCCCCTCCCGCCAAAGCTCGCCGACGTGATCACGACCTGTTTGCAGAAATCTCCGCAGCAGCGCTTCCCCGGAATGCGCGCGATGCTCGCGGCGCTAGAAGAGATCGATCGTGGTGCACAGCACCGCGGTTGGAGAAAGTGGCTGGGCTAAGATGACCAGGAAGTCGCTGGTGGTCTGTGTTGACGACGACGAGCAGATGGTCACGAGCGTCGCGCGCTCGTTGCGCCGTGAGCCCACGCTCGAGATCCGCACCACGCTCGATCCCGATCAGGTGCTCGAATGGATCGTGAAAGAAGACGTCGCGGTCCTCGTCTCCGATTACGAGATGCCCAAGATGACGGGCGCGCAGCTCGCAGGCAAAGCGCGCCAGCTTCGGCCCGAGACCGTCCGGATCTTGCTCACCGGCATGCGCTCTCTCGAGACCGCGATCGACGGCATCAACCAGGGCGAGATCTTTCGGTTCATTAACAAGCCGTTCTCCGAAAAGGTGCTGCACGCCGCCGTGCTCGAAGCGGCGGCTCGCCACGAGGAGCTGCTCGCGCTCTCGGGTGATCGCGAACGTCGCGAGCGTGGCATTGCACTGCGCGAAGCGCTCGAGCTCGAATATCCTGGGATCTCGGTGGTGCCGCGTAGCGGCGAAGTTGTCGTGGTGACCGCCGATCCGTGGAACGATGCGCTCGCGCTCGGCATTGTCGGGCTCGACCGAAAGCTCGAGACCCAATGAGCCATGAACACCTCGACGAGCACGGTCAGCCGTGTACGCGCCATCCCCAGCCGACGATGTCGAACGTGATGGCGCTCGCGTTACTCGGCTCGCGGATGCCGACCTTTCATCACGATGTCGCTTCGAAGCTGCAGGCCTTGATGATGGCGGTCGACGAGCTGACCGAGCTCGCGGAGACGCTCGAGACCCAGGCAGCCGCGAACTCCGCCGCGACGGCGGTGCGCGAGCTGACCACGCTGTTCGCCACGAATCGTTCGCTCGCAAAGGCCCCCCAACGCAAGCCCACGCCGGTCGGCGAGCTGTTCGCGCGCGCTGCCGAGCGTAGCGGGGTGAAGCCCACAGGCGAGCTGCCGGCCTGCAACGTCGACGTTGCCGTATCCTCGATCGCGCACGCATGCGCGGTGATCTTCGATCTCGCGGCGGGACCTCTCTCGATGGGCCGCACCGTCGAGCTCAACGGCGCGCTCGCGAGCCAGGACAAGCACATTTTCGTGACGGTCACCGGACCCGTCGGAGTTCCGTTGCCGAACAACGCCGGCGACATGCTCGCGCTCGCCACGTTCGCGCTCGGTCGCGAGCAGGGCGAGCTGCGCTGCGGCCAGGATCGCTACGTGATCAAGTTGCCGCTCACGTCGTAAGCGCGACAGATCAAGGCATCGAGCTCGGCATCGCGCTGGGCGGTCGGCGCGACGAGCTGCGCATCGACGAGCGCCACGATCCGTGCGCGCAGTGCGGGCGAAGGTTCTGCAAGCGGGAGCTGCTGCATGTACTCGCGCTTCGGTCGCACCGCGCCATTGAGCGCGGGCGGAAATCGCCGCTTCGCGTACCAGTGATAGAGCTGCGAGTTCAGCACCGCGAGTACGAAGCGATCGGCGGTCGGCAGGATCCATACGGTCGTGTCGGGGACGAACCCGGTCGTGTCGAGGCTGCACGCTGGCGCCGATTGGATATCTTGATAGAACAGCCGCGGAGTGACGGCCTTCGCGAGCGCGCCGATCGGATCCTGTAGCTCGTACCACTTGTACGATCCGGGCTTGCGCCCCGTCCCCGGCTCGAGCGCAGCGCGCAAAGGTTCGAGGTGACGCGCGATCGCGGCGGGCAAGGCGACGCCGCGACCGAGCATCAAGAGATAGCGCTCGGACGTCGCGGTCCAGCGCCGGACGTCGCGACCCCTCACGAACGGCCGGATCAGCTCCGCGCAGGCTGGATCGTCCTCAAGGATGCGCCCACGAGTTTCGCGATCGATCACGAACGCGCGATTGCAGCCGGTCACCACGCCACGCGCGGGTGTGAACCTCTGGCCGAGCTGCGGTAAGCGCTCGAGCTGCGCTATCACGGCAGCGTCCTCGGAGCGATCGAGGTACCACGGCGCGCCAGTGCTCGAGCGCTCCGGCGCGCTGCCGCCGACCGTGCCGGTGAGCACGCATGGAAATGCATCGACACTCGCGAACGCATGGGGCTCGAGCTCGTCGATCGCCTCGACGCTGCGCGCGCGCGCAAGAAAGCTCCGCAGCGGGCGTGCGTAGCCCGCCGTCAACCACTTCGTCGGAACGACGAGCGCGTAGCGCCCACCGTCGCGCAGGAGCCGATGCGCGAGCTCGATGAAATAGACGTACAGATCCGCGACGCCGTCGTAACTCTCGAATCCGCGCAGCGCACGCTTGGTCTCCGCCGCGAGCTTCTCCTGGCGGATGTACGGTGGATTGCCGATCACCGCGTCGAACCGCGGCCACGCGAGCTCTAGGGCATCGCCGACACGTAGCCGGACTTGGAGCTCCGGAAGAGATCGACCGACGTACGCTTCGAGTACGCCGCGCGCCGTCGCGACCGAGCGCGAATCGAGGTCTGCTCCGAATAGGCAGTGTGCAGCGACGAGACCCTTCGCATCGCGACCACCGTGAGCTTCCGCGAGCACGCGCACGATCTCGATCAGAAAGGCCCCTTCGCCGATCGCGAAGTCGCAGATCCGCAGCTCGAGCAGCTGGTCGGGTGTGCGGCCCGCGATCAATGGCGCGAGCGCGCGCTCGACCATCGGTCCCGTGACCTCGCGTGGCGTGTAGACCACGCCGAGCTTCGCGACCGCCATCGCTCGAGCTTAACGTATGCACGCGCACCATGCGCCCTTTCCGCTTTGTCCATGCCGAGCGGGTTCGCCGAGGTCGGTGTTGCCACGCTCAACGCTATACACGCTGTCGGGGCCGGGCTGGATCTCCTCGCGGGTCACCGACCGGCCTACTTCGCGTACGCGCAGCAGCTCCAAGTTTGTCGATCCGCGCGTATCAGAACGCGAAGCTAAACACCGCGTACCCGTCGGTGCTGTTCACGGTCGGGCTCAACGATGGCGTCGCGCCCTGGATGACCGGAAAGATGGCGGCACAGCTGCGAGCCCGGCCACGGTATCGGCTCGACGCGCGCGCCGACGTTTGCGGAGCAAGCCGTCATCGATGCGTTCAGGTTGCGGCAGTTCGGCGTGCCGCCCGCGGATCGATGAACGGCAGGATCAATACGAAGCTCGCCTGGAGCACTGCTGCGGCGATGTAGATGCCTTGGGGCGTGAACCAGTCGGCCGCGAACCCGCCGAGCTTGTAGCCGGTCGTTGTCGAGAAATTGGCGAGCGCCATGTAAATGGCGAACTGCGAGGCCGCCACCGACGTCCACGAGATATCCATGCACAGCGCGAACAACGACACGGTCATCACGCCCGCGAGGAACGGCTCGATCCAGAACACGGCATAGACGAAGTGGCGGTCGGGCCAGTGCCCCGACATCCCGGCCCATACGAGGTAGTAGGTCGCGATGCCGAGCGTCGCGAGCCCGGCGAGCCGGCGATGGCCGACGCGGTCGGCGAGGAAGCCACCAACGAGCGAGCCCACAAGACCGGCGAGGAGGCCGGGCCCACCGCCGAGTTGCGCGTAGTCTGCCGCCGTCCAGTGGAGCTGCTGGGTGAACAGCACGTTCGCGTACGTCACGACGATCGCGGCGCCAACGTTCGAGAGCAGCATCACGAAGATGCCGAGCACCGCGGACTGCATCGCGCGATCGCGGATCGCATCGCCGATCACCGCGCTCTTGGTGCGCTCACCGAGCACGCGCTGGAACCACGCTCGGATCGCACGCCGCACCGGCACGCGGCTCGGCGCTTGATCCGCACCTTCCCGTTCGCGGACGAGCAGCGGCACGCACATGATCGCGAATAACACGGCCGTTTGCGCGACGAGCGCCGGGCGCAACCCGGCCCAGCCGACGAGGTGCGAGAGCCCGAAGCCTCCGAGCGCACCGCCGCCCCACTTCGAGGCGTACATCATGCCGTTCGCTCGACCGCGCTCTTGTTCGTCGAGAAGATCGACCGCGAGTGCGTCGACGGCGACATCCTGCATCGAGTTGAACACCGTATGGACAAAGACGGTGAGCGCGAGCAGCCGCACGCTCGCGGTGAGATCCGGGATCAGGATCATCGCGCCGACCGTCGCGGCCATCATGCCCTGCGCGAAGATGATCCATGGCCGGCGGCGCCCCCATCGCTTGCTCGGGAAGGCGTCGATCAAAAAGCCCCACGCCCACTTGAAGGAGTAGGGCAGCGTGGTCATCGCGAGGACGCTGCCGATCGCCGCCGCGTCGAGGCCACGATCCGCGAGGATCGCGGGCAGCGTGAACGCCATGAAACCCCACGGGATGCCCTGCGCGACGTACAGCACGCACAGCGTGAACATCCGCACGTGTCGGCGTTCCGCGAGACTCACGCTGCGCAGCGTAGCTGATCTACACTACGTCCGTGCGTTACGTCCTGGTCGCCCTGCTCGTCACCGCGTGCGTGCAACCGCGTAGCGCGAGGTGCAAGCAAGTCTGCGCGCGCGAGTCCGAGTGCGTGACCGTGACCTCGAGCTCGGTCCCGTTCGACGAGAAGGAATGCGTCGCGGCGTGCGCGGTGCTCGAGGCCGATCAAGACAACCTCGCGAAGGTCCAGAAGCACGCCGAGTGCGTGCTCAAGCACCCGGCCTGCGGCGACGTGCTCGACTGCCAGTGAGCCCTCAGAGGTCTTCGGCCGACTTGATGATCTCGGTGATGAAGTCGCGCCGGAGGTTGCGAGCCGTGGCCAACACACTGTGATGGGGAACCACACTGGGGCCGTCACTAGTTGCCCGAAATTGCTCGACGAGCCGCTGGCCCGCAGGTTGCTGAAGGTTTCGGCATGCGCGTCGTTGCCGGATTCCTTGTAGGTGCGGTTCTATCGGCTGGATGTGGGCCTAGCTGGCCTTCGGGCACATTGAACGCGAAGGCACCGCGACCCGACCACGCGATCGCGAGCGTCGATATCCTACCGCTCGATCTCGAGATCTGGACGGAGGCGGGCTTCGTCACGAACCCCGAGCAGCTGCGTGGCCAGGCCGAAGCGATCATCACCAACGCGGCACTCGATCAGCTCGTGAAACATCAGTACTCGCCGAGCGCGATGATCGACTGGAACGGCAGCTACGCCGAGGGCCAGCAAGCACTCGACAAGCAAGCGCTACTCTCGACCGTCGGCGCGCTCGCGCACTATGGCGTAGCGGCACCGGTGAAGTCGGGCGCGCCGCTGCCGATTCCCTGGCTCCCTGCGCGGCTCGGCGACAAGACCGGCGCCGATGCGACGTTATACATCGGCGGCTGGAGCTACGTCGCGGCACCACGCCAGAGCACGGGCAGCACCGTCGCGACCGACATCCTGATCGGGCTGCTCGTCGTCACGATTGTCGCGGTCACGGTGGTCGCGATCGCGGCGGTCAGTGGAGACAAACACTCCTCGTCGCATAGTGGCGGCCATGATCACGCGGGCGGCAGTGCGTCGCGGGACAACGCCTCGCATCTCCCGAGTGGCGTTGCCGTCACGCGGTGGCGCGGCCACGGCGAGAGCGGTGCACACGCCTTCGCGCGAGTCTCGAGCAACCTCGCCGCCGACATCGCGATCAATTCGCTCGATGCATGGCACCGGACCGCGCCCGACGAAGAGATGCATCCCGAGTATGCCGACGATCCGCAGCTCCCGCACGGCGGCGAGGACTCGAAGCTGTATCTCCAGATGACGCTCGTTGACAACCACACGGGGCTCGCGCTGTGGCACGCGCATCAGACGTTTCCGGCCAGCGGCGCGTCGCAAGACGATGTCACGCGTGCGGCCCGTCAGCTGCTCGAGTCGCTGCCGCAGAGCTGACCTAGTCGCGATTCTCGCGCCGCTTGCGCTGGGTTTCGCGCCACGTGGCGAAGTGGCGCTCGATGACTTCGCGATCCGCGCGAGCGCGGGCGAGCCGAGCGCGCGCGGTCTCGACTTCGCCGCTTCGCGCATCGTCGACGAGCCGGGCTCGCAGCTCCTCGTCACGTGCGGCCGCGAGTGCGGCGCGCAACCTCGATCGGTAGCGTTCTGCCACGACGAGCTGCGTGGCGGTCGAGCCCGCGGGGGACGCGGGGTACGTCGCGGACGCTCCGGCCACCCCGGCCATCCCGGCCATCCCGGCCGCGTCCAGGGCCAGGCGAGCTCGTTCGACACGCGCGGCCGCCTCGGCGACCGCGGCCTCGGTGACACGCGCGTCGCTGATCGCGGTTGAGAGATTTCCGCGGTGCGTAACCTCGGACCGCTCTCGGACCTCGCGCAGAGGAGCGAGCCGGTAGCGATCCTCGGCCATGCCCGAATGTTACACTCCGGCCGAGTGGCAAACGCGGGCGAAGCGCCGATCGACCGCTACGTCGTCCAGGAGCATCTCTCCGAGGGCGGCATGGGGGCGATCTACGTCGGCAAGAAGCTCGGTGCCGGCGGCTTCGAGATGGAGGTCGTGCTCAAGCAGCTGCTGCCGGAGTTCACCCAGCAGGAGGAGTTCATCGACCTGTTCCTGCGCGAGGCGAAGTTGTCGGCCACGCTGGATCACGCGAACATCATCCACACGATCGATCTCGTCGCGGCGGGCGGTGAGTACTTCATCGTCATGGAGTACCTGCCAGGTGGCGACCTGCGCACGTTGCTCCGCAAGGCGAAGCGGCGCAGCAAGCGGTTCTCGCCGAAGGCCGCGATCTACATCACGCGCGAGGTGCTTTCGGCGCTCGCGTACGCGCACTCCAAGCGAGACTTCGACGGCAATCCGCTCAAGTTGATCCACCGCGATGTATCGCCGTCGAACGTGCTGCTCTCGTATCAGGGCGAGGTCAAGCTGACCGACTTCGGCATCGCGAAGGCGGCGACGCACACGTCTCTATTCTACAAGGTGAAAGGCAAGATCGGCTACATGTCGCCCGAGCAGGCGAAGAGCGAGCCGCTCGATCACCGCAGTGATCTCTATTCGGTCGCGGTGTGCATGTACGAGATCCTGACCGGCGAGCGGTTGTTCGTCGCGGCTGGCTTGACCACGCCCGCCGACGAGATCTACGCGCAACCGATCCCGCAGATCACACGCAAGGCGCCGGGGCTGCCCGCCGACTTCGACGCGATCATGCATAAGGCGCTCGCGATCAATCCCGACGCGCGCTACCAGACCGCCGGCGAATTCCAGGAAGCGTTGATGCGGTGCGCGCATCGCAACGGGCTCTTGATGTCGGCGCCGGAGCTCGCGACCGAGCTGCGCGCGGCGTGCGGCCCGACCGAGCAATGGCGCGGCGACGAGGATGACGACCTCGAGCTCGGCTACGTCGCAGGCAAGCGTGCGGGTACCGAAGTCCTTCCGGCCGGTCCCGACGACGATGACGACGATGACGACGATGAAGATGACGACGAGCTCGCGATCGCGGCTGCGGGACCGCTCTCGATCCACTCGATCGCGGCGCGCGTAAAAGCGCCGACGCTGCCGCCACCGTTTCCCGTCAAGCGCCCCGCGACCGAAATCGAAAAGTTCCACGGCATGGAGCTCACGTCGATCATCAACATGATCGACATCGAGAATGTCGGCGCGAAGCCACTCGTCGATCTCAACGCGGCGCCCTCGCACGCGTTCGTCTCGGCCCTTGATTCGGGGCCGCGCGAGATGGTCACCGTGCCAGCGAGGCCCTCGTTCGCAGTGCCACCTGTCACGATCCCGCCGCCGATCCCTCCGTCGCTCCCGCGGATGCAGCCCCAGCTACCCCAGCTACCCCAGCCAACCCAGCCAACTCAGCCAACCCAGCTGCCGATGAGGTCGCCGCCGCAGCCGTATCCACCGCCGCCCGATCTCACGCGTCCTCAGCGTTATGCGGTCGCTGCGCCACCGCGTGGTGGTTTCAGGTCGTGGGTCGTGATCATCGTGATCCTGCTTGTCGCAGGAGCGGTCGCGATCGCCGTCGCGATGTCGGGGCCGAATGTCGCTGCCGGAACGTAGTGTCATTCCTTACTAATTGTTGGGGGTGGGGGTATAGACACCAGGCTGCGTGGCAGCTAGCATAAGCCCGCTGTGGCCCTGCTCGCGGCGCTCACAATGACAAAGGACCGGTCGAACGTCACTGCGCTGCTGGATGACTCGCCGGCGTACTCGCGCCAAACCGCGGGCGGCATTTTCGTCGTGATCAAAGGCCCCGATCGAGGCGAAGCGGCGCGGCTGAGTGCCGAGACCCCCATCGCGTCGTTCGGCTCGGGCCCGCTATGCAGCTTGGTGCTCACCGACAAGACGGTGTCGCGCAAGCATCTCGAAGCGCAGCTCGTCGGTGACGAAGTCATGATGGTCGATTGCAAGTCGACCAACGGCTCGTTCATTCAGGGATCGCGGTTCGAGAAGATCTCCATCGGCTTCGGCTCCGAAGTGAAGCTCGGCCGCACGGTCCTCAAATTTCTGCCCGACGAAGAGATCGTCGAGCCCGAGCCTTCTAATCAGAGCGCGTTCGGCTCGATCGTGGGTGGCGATACGAAGGTGCGCCAGATGTTCACGCTGCTCGAGGACGTCGCCGCGACGAACGCGACGGTGCTCATCGAGGGCGAGACCGGTACCGGCAAAGAGCTGATCGCCGAAGAGATCCACAATCACTCCCCGCGCAAAGACGGGCCGTTCATCGTGTTCGATTGCGGCTCCGTGCCTCGCGAGCTGATTGAATCGATGTTGTTCGGCCACGTCAAGGGCTCGTTCACGGGCGCGATCACGGATCGCCGCGGCGCGTTCGCCGAGGCGCACGGCGGCACGATTTTCCTCGACGAAATCGGCGAGATGGCGCTCGATCTCCAACCGTCGCTGCTTCGCGTCCTCGACAAGCGCGCCGTCCGCAAGGTCGGCTCGAACACGTACGAGAAGATCGATGTCCGCGTCGTCGCGGCGACGAACCGCGATCTCCGCGCAGAAGTCGCGAAGAAGGCGTTCCGCGAAGATTTGTACTACCGCCTCGCGGTAATCCGCGTGAGCGTACCGCCGCTGCGCGAGCGCGGTACCGACATCCCGCTGCTCATCCAGCACTTCGTCAACGGCTTCGGTCCGAACCTCACGGTCACGCCCGACGACATGGCCAAGCTCGTGCGTCACAGCTGGCCGGGTAATGTCCGCGAGCTACGCAACGTGATCGAGCGAGCGTGCCTCCTGGCGCGTGGCTCGTCGATCAACCTCGAAGATGCGTTGACCTCCGAGGCGGCCCCGTCGCTCGGCATTCGCACCGACCTGCCGTTCAAAGAGGCGAAGGGGCAGCTCGTCGAGATGTTCGAGCGCGAGTACATCGAAGATCTCATGCGCCGTCACAAGATGAACTTGTCGGCCGCGGCACGCGAAGCGCAGATCGATCGCAAGCACCTTCGCGAGTTGATCCGCAAGTACGGCCTCGATCCACGCCAGAAAATGGGCGAGGGCGAGGTCGCTGACGACACCGACGATTAGTTAGGCCGCGCGCGCGGCGAGTAGATCGCGCGCACGCGTCGCGTAGATCGATCGGATGCCGCTGGTCGCAGCCAGCTTCAAGTGCGTCTCGGCGTGGCCTGGATCGCCGGCTTCGTGCAGATACAGACCGCGCCAGTAGTGCTCGATCGCGCGCGTGCGCTTGCCGTGGAGCACGAGCCCCGTCCTGCCGCCTCGCACGACGGTCTTGGTCGGGTCGTCGAGCTTCGCGTCGAAATCGAAGGCGGCTCGTGCCGCGGCCGCATCGCCATCGCGCAACAGCAACAGCGCGCTGATCGCATCGTCGTATTTCCACTTGCGGATCGAACGCGACACCGCCCATTCGACACGAGCCCGCTCGAGCTCACGCACGAGATGGAGCAGCGTGGTCGCGCGCAGCGACGTGACGAGATGGCGTTGCAGTGAAGCGCCTTGCGTCGTGATCGTGTCGAGCCGCTCGAGACACTCTTCGAACAAGCCCTCGTGATGGGCCGCGCCGGCGGCGTTGTACGCGAGCCCGAACCTCGCCGACGGCAACTGGAACCGAGCGAGGCCTCGATCGGCGAGGGCCCGAGCGCCCGCGTAGTCCTCGAGCAAGTACAGCCGCGCGACCTGGCCGAGCACGCGCGTCTGCGCGATCAGGACGAGCGTCACAGCGATCACGAAGCATCCGATACCGACGATCAGCACGCTACAGCCATCGCACGAACGACGCCGGCCGCCAACCGAGGAATTGCCAGGTGAGCGCGGTTAACAAGCTCGTCTTCCCGGCGGCCTCCGCGAGGTGACGGTGTTGCAGGGACCGACACTTCGCCGACGTTCCTCCTTATCGATCGGAGCTGGAGCGTCAGTTATCGACGCGGACGCGATAGCTCAGCCGTTCGTCCGCGACGTTGACGTCCCACTTGCGGCGGGTCTCGGTCACGACATCGTAGACCTCGACAGTGTGCGGCCCGACGGTCGTATCGATGCGCTCGCTCGGGCAGGTCATGCCGGTCGGCTTACCATCGACGAAGATGTAGTAGCGCGCCTTGTCCTTGCACTTGATCACCTTGATGCCGGCGCGCCCACCGGTCGGCGTCACGGGCTTCAACGGAATCGCGAATGCGCCGTGACCATCGACTTCGGCGACGTAGAGCTCGTGACCCGGCAGCAACAACGCCATCGTGTGGCGATCGGCGGAGCCCGAGAGCTTCACTGGCGTGACACCCTGATCGGCGCCGTCGATGAACACGCGCGCCCCGCCGGGTGTCGACGCGATCGCGAGGGAATCGGAGCTCGCGGGAGTCGCCACGGGCCTGGCGTTATTATCCGCACCCGAGCCGACACCGGCAACGGCGGCACTGCCCTTCGAGCCGTTATTCGACCCTGCAGCGACGGCGCTGCCGGTCGCCGCGTCGGTCAGCGCGTCGGTCGGCGTGGTCGTCACGACCGCACTCGAACCGACCGCGCTCGATCCGAGCTTCGGGCTTCTCATCGCAGACCCGTCGATCACCACGGGCGCCCTCGACGTTCGTTGCACCTGCCACACGACGATACCGCCGCCAGCGCCGAGCACGACGAGCGCACCGACGAGGAGTGGCCAGCGCGACTTCGCGACGACCTTGCCAGCCTGGCTCGGCAGCGCGAAGTTCGGCGCACCGCGGTGCCGTGGCGACGGGAGACCTTGCACGATGATCGGCACCGGTGCGACCGCCGACTCGGTGAGCGGGAGCTGCATCGGCGGCGGCTGTGTCGCGTGGGGTCCGCTCGTGGGAATTCGCGGCGGTTGGATCCGCCCGATGCCAAACAGCGTCGCGCTCGGATTCGGGCCGCCCCTCTTCTCGCCCGACGGCGCTTCCTCGCCGACCACTTCGACCATGCCGCGCGTATGCGCCTCGAGCTGGAGCTCGACGAGCGGATCTTCGTCGCCGCTCCTGCGCTTGGGATCTCTCTCGAGAGCCGACGGCATCTCGCTCGTCGCCATGTCGCGCTGAAACGAGGGGGAGGTCGTTGAAGATCGACCGCACTCGTCACGCCCGACAGAACGATCGCCGATGATCTCGATCGAAGGTGACGTGTTCGTCGGCTCCGGTTCGAACGCTTGGCGTTGCACGAACGGCATCAAGCCACCGCGTTCGTGGACCTCGGGCAGCACGTCGTGCGGCGCGGTCGGCGGATCGTCAATGATAGCGGTGACCGTGGGCACGAGCGGCGGTCGCGGCGCGGCCCGGGGCAAGGGCGTCGAGAGATCGGAGAAATCGGATTCCGCGCGTGCGTACTCTCCGGGACGCGTCTGCTCGTCGAGCGAGGGCCCGAAATCCTGCGACGCGAGGACGAGCTGGTTCAGCTTGTCGTCGTCGCCCGGCAAGGTCTGGACGTCGCCTTCGGAGATCGGGCGACGCACCTCGGTGCCGCGCGCCTCGAGCCCTAGCCGGGTCGCATCGGCATCGCTCGCCGGGCGCCCCGGTGCACCGAGCCCGGGAATCGGCCCGACGAGCTTTCTCACCGGTCGGCCGAACTCGTCGCTGTCTCCCGGATCTGGTTCGCGATTCGGCGGCGGAGCCGAGCCCGGCTTGGTCTGACGCAGGCTCGGGATCATGCCGGCCGCCTTGCCGGGCTTCGCGATTTGCGGAACGAGCGAAGGGATCGTCCCCCCGAGCGGCTGGGTCTTCTGCGGCGGCTTGATCGTCGGGATGACTGGCTTCTTGCCGGCATTCGGCAGGCCGAGCATCGTGCCGGGGTGGGGCGCGCTCGGCGACGGAATCGGCGGCACGGCGGGCGGCGGCAGCCCGGGCATGGTCGACGTGAGCTTCGGCAGCTCCGGCACCGTCGAGCTCGGGTCGAGGTTCGGCGTTCCAATCGCCGTGCGTTGCGCGGGACCGACGAGTGGCGCGAGGCGCGCGCGCTCGAGATCGGGACGCACGAACTCGGTCGTTGCGATGCTCTCGGGCGCATCGGACTGCTCGAGCTTGAGATCCTGCAGCCGCGGACGGGCAGGCGCTGAGGTCGGTATGAAGTTGAGCGCGACCATGCCGGAGAGCTCTCCCTCGTGCATCGCGGCATGACGCTCGAGCGTGGCCTTGACCTGCGCACCGATATCCTTGCGCGTGCCCGGCACGGGGGCGACGCGCAGCGCGGCATCGAGTGCATCGGCGAACGCACGCGCATCGGGGAACCGTTCGAACTGCGAGCGCGCGAGGCAGCGCGAGAGCACGCGCACGATCGGACGCGGTAGCGGAGGCTCGGCAGGCGGCCCGGCGAGGATCGCTTGCGCGATCGCTTGCGGAGAATCGCCGAAGAACGCGCGCTGACCGGTGACGAGCTCGTATGCGATCACACCGAGGACAAACACGTCCGTCGCCGCGCTTGTCGCTTCGCCCGAGAGCTGCTCGGGAGCGAGATAACCGACGCGGCGTGCGAACCGCTGCGTCTCGGCAGGACGCGCGGTGATCGTCGCCGCGAGGATGCCGAAATCGGTGACCTTGATATCGCCATCGCTCGTCACGATCACGTTCGTCGGCGAGAGCCCGAGATGCGAGAGCCCGCGACCGTGTGCATAACCCACGGCGCGCGCGGCTTGCGAGATCAGTGCGAGCGCACCACCGGCGAGAAGCGCGCCACCGCCGAGCCTGGACTCGGCGAGCATGCGCATGACATCGAGGCCGGCGACGAGCTCGACCGCCGTAAAGGTCTGGCCCTGCGCCACGCCGAACTCGGACATCCGCGCGATGCGTGGATGCTCGAGCGATCCGTACGCTCGTGCAGCCGCCGACAATGCCTGAGCAGCGGAGGGTGCAGCGGTGAGCTCGGGCGAGAAGCGCTTGATCGCGAACTGCCGCTCGAAGCCGGCGACGCCAAACACTTTCGCGCGCGAGACCGAGCCATTGGGACCGCCGCCGATCGGCTCCAAAAGCTGATAGCGCCCCACGCGCTCGGTCGACGAATCCTGCACCGCCGCCCGAGTTTAGCCGACCAGACCCCATGACGCGACGCGTCGATCAACGATCATTTAGGGTGAGCCGGTGGCCGACCGACCCGCTTACTTGCTCTCGTCGTGGAACACTGGCACCAACGATAGAATGGCGAAGAAGCCTGGCGAAAGAGCGAACACCGAGACGCCGAAGGACAAGGCCGAGGACGAGACGGCTCCGGTCCTGATGAAGCGTGACGAGGCCCCTCCCGACCCGAAAGGGTTGGACAACGTGGCTCCGGTGGAGACCCACGATCACGCGGCCGCGCAGTTCGACGAGCCGCTCCCCACCGCCGCTGTGACCGCCGACCCGGTCGAAGGTCGCGCCAAGACCGAGACCGTCGCGATGGCTTCGAACCTCGGCCGGCCTCCCGAGATGCCGACCACGACAGCACCTCCACCGCTCGCGCTCGGCGATGTCGAAGACCCGACCCACATGCCGGGTCCTCGCGACATCCCCGGTGGCGAGCCGCCCGATCGTGCGCCAGCGCCCGGCCGCGTTCCGCCTGGTGACTCCCGATCGCTGCGCAAGACCGACGAATTCGCGCTGATCTACCGCCTTGGGACCTACGTGATCAGCCGCTACGGCGCGATGGGCACGCGAGGGCAGTGGCGGGTGGTCGAGTATCCGACCTCGTCCTCGGCATCTCACTCGTACGCGAAGGAATGTTCGCGGTTCGTCTCGGAGGGCTTCTCGGACTATCGTGGTTGAGTTGAGCGACGACAAGAAGCGCCAGGCACGTTCGTGGCTGCTGCGCTGGGCGCTTGAGGCGCCGAGTCGCTGGCTTGGGCGCCGGAGCGGTATCGGTCAGGATATGACCGGTGGAGCGGACGGCCTGTCGTATCTGCGTCATCTCGTGCGCGGGAACCGGCTGCGTCGTCGCGACGTGTTCAGCGACCCGACGCCATCGTCGCCCCCCGTGCTGTTGATCCACGGCTTCCTCGGCACCCGCGGCTCGATGTACATGCTCGAGCGTCGGCTCGTCGAGGATGGGTTCGTCGTCGTGTCCTTTAACATCGGCACGCTGAACCTGCGCGACATCCGGCGTTCCGCGTTCATGATCCATCGCAAGATCGAGCGGATCTTGGCGCAGACTCCGTCGCAGAAGATCGACATCATCGGGCACTCGATGGGCGGCCTGATCGGGCTCTATTACATCAAGAAACTCGGCGGCCATGCGCGGGTCCGCAAGTTGGTGATGATGGGGACGCCGGCGCGTGGGACCTGGGCGGCGCTGGTCGGCGTGGTGACGCTGGGCCTGTGGTCGACCTCGTCCTGGCAGCTGCTCCCCCGCAGTCGCTTTCTGGACGAGCTGCACCAGGGACCGATCCCGCCGGGAGTCGACGTCGTGACCATCGCAGCAGCCCGCGATTGGGTGGTCCCGCTCCAGACCACCCGCCTCGTGGGTGCGACCGCCGTGACCGTGCCTCTGGGCCATTCCAGCCTCGTCGTTTCGGAGGAGGTCTACCGGCGTGTCGTCAACACGCTGAGGCCGCCCCGCGAAATTACGTACGAGGACCTCCCGGCGACCGATTGATCTCGTGATCTCGGGCCGTTTGCTTGCGCCTCCAGCGTATTGAGCACTAGAATTTTCGAGTCCTTGCGCACATGAACGACCGTCCTCGCTTCGCACTGCGCTTCATCTCGGGCAAGTACCAGGGAGGCGAGTTCCCGCTTCGCATGAATCGGGAAATCATCATCGGCCGGTCTAGTGATCTGGACATGGTGCTTGTCGAAGACATGGTCTCGCGTCGTCACGCAAAGATCAGCTCGACCGATGCCGAGGTCTACATCCAGGACATGGGCTCCACGAACGGTACGTTCGTGAACGGCGAGAAGATCGCGGGCCGCGCGCTGTTACACGAAGGTGATCGCATCCTCGTCGGCACGTCGATCATCAAGGTCGTCGCGGTCGAAGGAGCGGTCGCACAGCAGAGCGAAGCCGAAGCACGTCGCCGCCTCGAAGCCGGCGCGCAACAGCGCCAGGCTACGCAGGGCCGACCGATGTCGGGCGTGATCGAAGAGATTCCGCTGCCCGATCTTCTCCAGCTCCTCTCGACGAGCCGCAAGTCCGGCGTGCTGACGATCAACAACGGAGTCAGTCTCGGCAAGATCTACCTCCGCAAAGGCCAGCTCTACTTCGCGACGATCAATGATGACTTCTCGGTCTCACCGCAGAAGGCGATCTACCGCATGCTGACCTGGGTGACGGGCACGTTCGAGCTCGAACCGGGCGGCGAGATGCAGGTGATGGATGAGATTCAAGAGTCGACGGAAGGCCTCCTCATGGAAGGCGTCCGCCAGCTCGACGAGTTCCAGCACCTCAAGAAGCAGCTTCCGCCGCTCGGGTCGCCCCTCGCCGTGCCGACCCCTCTCGCGGGCAAGCTGCGCGAGCTCAGCCCCTCGGAGCTCGATACGTTCCAGCTGGTCCTCGACCACGGTCAGCTTCAGAAAGTCCTGGATAACTTCCCGGGCACGGATCTCGACGCAGCGCAGAACATCATAGGGTTGATGAAGCGCGAGTTTGTCGTCGTCCCATAAGCGCTACACTGTCGGCGATGTCTCCGTCGCTAGGGGGAATCGAAATCGAGATGATCGAGGATCGGCGGCTATGTTCGCCGTATCGTGGCGTCGTCGGTCGCACACTGATGCGATTGATCGTACGCCGCGAACGCCTCACGAAGATCGAGGTCGACGATGCGAGTGTCGAGGTCAGCGATGACTCCGGCGCCTTCTCGCTCAGCGGCATCGACGCGTTGTTCGTCGTCGAGCGCCAGCCACCGCGCTGGTGCTTCCTCACGTGGTACGGCGTGTTCGCACGCCGGCACGGACGCGGCGACCGCCTGATCTTCGAGACTTCCGATGGCAAGCTCGCGCGTTTCATCGAGCGACGGATCGAGCAGCAACTGGGGCTTCGTGACGTACCGGTCCGCGGCGAAGTTCGCTGCGGATAAGCGCTCGCCGACTGCGGCTCCGGCGGCTCCGGCGGCTCCGGCCGAGCGCAGGCGCGTTGGAAAAGTGGCGCCGAGCGAGGGGCCCGAAGCGATCGCGTTACTTGTGGTACGCCTAGCATGTGAGCACGATCCGCGAGGCCGCATCGGTGATCCTGCTGCGGGTTGCGCCCAGCGGGTTCGAAGTGTTCCTGCTTCGTCGCCATCGCAGCGCGAGCTTCATGGCCTCGGCGTACGTATTTCCGGGCGGCGCCACCGAAGAAGGTGAAGACGCCAAGACCGCGGCTGCGCGCGAGCTGTTCGAAGAGGCCGGCGTGTTGCTCGCTCGCGATAGCGGCGCGCAGAACGAGACGCTGCAGGTGCGCTCGCAAGACTCGCTGCGCCAGAAGGTCCTGAGCGGCACACCGGCGGCCGCCGTGCTCGAGCTTGCAGGCCTCAAGTGGGCGCTCGATGGGCTCGTGCCGTGGTCGCACTGGATCACGCCGTCGGTCGAGACCAAGCGGTTCTCGGCGCGGTTCTTCGTCGGAGAATTACCAGCGGGCCAGACCCCGAAGTTCGATGCGACCGAGACGGTCGATCAGGTGTGGGTCACCGCGAGCGACGCGCTCACGCGTGCCGCCGAGCTCGCGCTGCCACCGCCGCAAGTGCGCACGATGTGGGAGCTCGCGCAGTATCGCTCGCTCGAAGCAGTGATCGCCGCGGCCAAGCAGCGCTCGCAAGAACCGCACCCGATCATGCCGCGGTTGTCGCCGCCGCTCGCAGGCGAAACCGGGCCATCACTGCTCTTGCCGTGGGATCCCGATTACAACGATCGCGGTACCGGCGAAGCGACGCCGCTCGCGTACAAGCCGTCGTGGGCGGTGGGGCCGAGCCGGTTCAAGTTCAACGACAAAGAGTGGAAGCACTTCAGCGCGCCGTGACCGAGCTCGGTGCCGAGGGATTGATCGTCGAGGGCCTGCGCGTGCCGTATTACGCGGGCGCGATGCACTACTGGCGCGTGCCACCGGCGACGTGGGCCGCGTGTTTGCGCACGATGCACGGGCTCGGCTTCACGATCGTCGAGACGCCGGTGCCGTGGCGGATTCACGAGCCCCAGGCCGGTGATGCGGCGTGGGATCACGAGCGCGATCTCCCGGCGTTCATCGAGGCGGCGCGTGCCGCGGGGTTGTTCGTGGTGCTGCGCGTCGGGCCGAGCGTGAATGCGGAACTGCCGGGATACGGCGTGCCCGATTGGGTCCTCGAGGAGCCCGCGGTGCAGGCCCGGACCTCGCGCGGCACGCCGGCGTGGCTGCCCACTCCGCCGCGAGCGTTCCCGCTGCCGTCGCTCGCGAGTCGCGCGTATCACGAGCACGTGCGACGCTGGTATGCCGCAGTCGCAAAGGTGGTCGCGCCGTACCTCGGCGAGACCGTTGTCGCGCTCGGCGTCGATCACGCGGCTCGTCTGCGGCGCGGTGCGTACGATCTCGATTATCACCCCGATGCGCTCGTGTGGTGGGACGAGCACGCGCCTGGCGTGCCCGCGCCACGCGAGTGGGCTCCCGCGAACGCGTCGGTGTGCGCGCGGTGGATCGGCTTTCAGGATCTCTACCTGGCGCGGGCGATGCGCCTGTTCGGCGAGATCCTCGACGAGGTCGGCTTCGCGGGCATCGCCACGTATCACGATGCGCAGCTCGGTCAGCACGCGTCGCGCAGTGGCTTCCCGGAACTGAGGCGTCGCGCGCAGCCGATCGGGTTCGAGGTCGGGGTCGGCTTGCAGCCGTGGTATCCACCGCTCGATAGCAAGGATGATCCGCTGCGCGAACGTGATCAGGTGCTGTCTCTGCTGTCGCAAGGCATGCGTGGCTTCGATCTCGCGATGGCGGTCGAGCGCGAACAGCACTACGGCGCGGCGATCTCGGTCGAGGGCAGGCTAGAGGCGCACGCCGCGTGGCTCAAGCCGCTGCTCGCGACGCTCCAGGATCTCGGATGGCCGGCGTTGCGGAGGGCCGTGCCGATCGCGGTGATCGCGACCCGGGCTGACGAGCGCTACGGCCTCGCGAGCTGCGTGATCGATCCGATGACGCCGGTGCTCGCGGAACTACTCGGCCTCGGTGCCGGCGGTGCGACCGAGCTCGGCGGCGATCCAGCCGCGATCGCCTCGCGCACGTGGCGGCTCGCCGTGTGTCGCGCGCTCGAGCTCGCGCAGGTACCCTACATGCTCGTCCCCGAGACGACACCGGTGGCGGAGCTCGCCGCCTATCGCGCGGTGATCGTGCCGACGCTCGATCGCCTCGACCACCGCGTTTTCGCCTCCTTGAACGCGCTCGCCGAGGCAAAGCGGACGATCTGCGTGATCGGTCCTGCGACGCCGGTGCGTGACGAGCTCGAACGACCGCTGCCGGGTCCGCTCGCCAAGCGGATCGGCAAGCTCAATCTAGGTTCGCTCGAAGATCTGCGCGGGCTCGCCGAGGATCTCGTCGCGCTCGCGGGCGAGCAACCGGAGACCTGGCACGTCGAGCGCCCCGACGACGTGCGCACGTCGGTGTTCGTCGATGCGACCGATCAGGCACGCTGCGTGTTCGTGATCAACGACAGCGATCGAGCGGTGACAGCCGTGGTCCTCGCGGAGGGCTCGTCGCTCCAGGATGCGATCACCGGCGAGATCTTCGCGATCACGGCGGGTCGCGCGCCGCTCGCGATCCACGCGCGAGGCGTGCGGATGTTCCGGATCGCCTAGCCTCGCCTAGCCTCGGAGCGAATCGGAATCGGTTGAATAATCGTTCGTTGGTTCCCTGATCCACAGAAGTTACGAAAAACACAGGGCGTCCAGACCCGTGGTGTTCGTGGCGTTCGTGGCGTTCAGTGGCGTTCGTGGTGGACCCGGAACGTTCGGGCTCGGGATTAGACGACGCAACTCGTCGAGCTGATCCGAGATGGCGTCAGCTCTCTGTCCTCTGCAGATGATGCGTGCTCGGACATCTCCTCGTAGACATCTCCGCCGCGGTCGTCGCACTTCCGTAGGGCCTCGGCGAGCGGGCCGGCGAACATCGTGATCGCGACCGACGGGATCAGCTGGCCGCTAGCCGAAGCTACGCGCGGGACCGGTCGGTTCGTCATCGTCAGCGAAATCATTCGGCACGAGCACGGGCTGAGCATGCCGGGTGCAGCGCGCGACCGCCGTGGCCAGCTCGACCGGATCGCACGGCTTCGCGAGAAATGCCGCCGCCCCGATCCGCGCGGAGATCTCCGGCGCGGCAGGCGAACTCGACACCAGGATGATCGGTGGCGAATCGGGCAAGGAGTTGAGGTTGCGCGCGAGCTCGACCGTACCGCCCCGAGGGTCGTACGCGTCGACAACGATCACGTCGATGCCGCCTTCACTGGCATGCAGGAAGGCTTCGCGGTTCGTAACCGCAATCAGCACCTCGTGACCTGCATCGCGCAAGAATGACCCGAGGCGCTCGCGCGCCTCCAGGTCCGACTCGACGAGAAGGACACTTCCCACGTCGTGAGCGTAACCTAGATCACGTCAAGATTTGGGGTTGTTCGGCGGATTCGACTTCCGCTTCGCGCGTTCGTGACCCTCGATCCAACCAATCTCTTTGCTCAGCGTCGCCGCATCGTTGATGCGGTTTCCGAGGACGACGCCGGGAGTGGGTATGTCCGTGAGGAGTAACTCCGCGGTCGCCCGGCGGTCGCCGAGGCCGCGAATCTCCGCGATCGCGGCGGATCGATAACGCTCGGCCTTGGCGCCGAGGCCGACCTTCTCGCACAGCGTCGCGAGCAGCTGCTGGACGCGCGCGGCACCGAGCCGCGAGCCGACCCGCTGGGCATGGAACAACGCGGCCTCGGCGAGCCTCAGCGCGCGATACGCATCGCCGCTGGTCCCCACGATCTGCGCCTGCGCGCGGAGCAAGCGCCAGAACGATTCCGGACCGTCGAGTGTGGTGAAGCCTTCACCGAGCGTCGCGAGATCGATGCACTCGACGAGCTCGCGATTGGCGGCTTCCGGATCACCATGGCGCATCAATGCTTGCGCGAGATCGAGGTACAGGTCGCACACCATGTTCATGTCGCCGGAGCCGATCGCGCGACCGACACCACGGCGTAGCGCTGCGATCGAACCTTCGACATCGCCTTCGGAGAGAGCGAGTGCCGCGTTGGCTCGATCGATCATCGCGACAAGACCCTGTGCGCTCGACCAGCCTCGCGCCTCGGCGAGGATGCCGCGCGCGAGGGCCGTATCACCGCGCGTGCGCAAGACATCAGCGAGCTTGACCGAGAGCGCGACGAACTGCTTCTCGGCGCCATCTTCGATCTCGCCGGATTGTACGGCGACACGCACCGCGACGAGCGCGCGATAGTAGAACTGGCCGGCACCGACGTCATCGAGCTGCGCGGCCGCATGATCACCGGCGCGGCGCAAGAGCTCGATCGCCTCGCGCGGATGACCCGCGAGATCGTGGTGGTGCCCGAGCAGCGCATCGTCGTGCGACAGCTTCGCGAGTGCGGTCGCGGCATGCGAGTGCAGCGAGCGGCGTACGTCGGCCGGCGTCGCATCGTAGACGATCTCTCGTACGAGCCGGCTCGTGAAGGCGAGCTGCCCGGCGGGGTCGCGACCAAGCAGGCCGTGGCTCTCGGCATCGGCGAGCCCGGGATCGAGGATCTCGACCGAGATCATCGCGCGCAGCGCATCGAGTTGTGGCTCGATGCCCAGCACGGCGGCCGCCTGCAATACATCTCGGGTCGAGCGCGCGAGCATCGACAGTCGCGCGGCGATCAAGTCGGGTAGCGAGACCTTGGTGTCCTCGGCTTTACCACCCTCGAGCAGGTAGCGAACCACGTGATCGACGTGACCCGGATACGCGCGCGTGGTCTCGAACAGCTGCTGCACCGACGGTAAACCGCGCATGCCGTTCGCCGAGATGGTCTTGACGATCGCTTCGAGATCCACGGCATCGAGCGCGCCGATCTCGACGCGCGTGACCGCGGCGGGCCATTGCTCGCCGAAGGTGGCGCTCGCCGTCATCACGATCGGCGGCAGTGTCAGGTCGTGCGCTTCGGTCGCGCGACGAAGGATCTCGAGGCTCGGGTGATCGAAGCGATCGATGTCTTCACAGACGATTGTCGCCTGGCCCGCGGCTGTCACCCGGCTCGCGGCTGTCGCCTGCGAGGTGACAGCCGCACGCTCGAGCGCGCGCAGCGCCGACCAGACCATCTCGCGACGGCGGACCGGTGCTTCGAGCTCGAGCAGCGTGGTGGGATGACCGAACAGTTGCGCAATGCCCGGGACATCGCGCTCGTTGAGCCCGAGCCCGAGCACCGCGTTGCGCAGATCGAGCTCGCTCGCGACGGGCGGCAGCTGCAGCACTGCGGCGAGGAGAGCGCGGATCGGGTAGTACGGCGCCGCGAGCCCGCTCGGGTCGGGACCGATCTGATAGATCACGCGCGCGCCGCTGCCCAGCGTGTCGTACGCCTGTCGCAAGATCGCGCTGCGCCCGGCGCCTTCGTTACCGACCACGAGCATGCCGTTCGTGCCACCGGGCGACTGCTGCATGTGCGCGAGCAGCGCGGCGAGTTCCTGCGCGCGCCCGAAGAACGGCAGCGGCAACACGGCCTCGGCCTGCGGCGCCAGCGTCGGAACCTCGAACGTCTTCGAGACGCGAACGCGCGCCGTGCCGCACTCCGGGCAGAACTTCCAGGTCGGCTGACACGACGCGGAGCACGAGATGCACTTGTCGGTCGCGGGGATATTCCGCATCCGCGCGCGGATCTGCATGACCGCTTCGCGCATCTCGAGGGCGGAGGCGTAGCGGTCGGTCGGATGCTTCGCGAGCGCGCGGGTCATCACGACATCGACATCGCGCGGCACGTTCGTGCGGCGAAGCGAGAGCGCTTGCGGCTGCGCCTTGAGATGGTTCGTGAGGATCTCGGTCGTCGAGCCGGCGAAGAACGGCGTGCGCTCGGCGAGCAACTCGTAAAGAATGATGCCGACCGCATAGATATCCGACGCGAACGACGGTGGCGCGCCGCTGATCACCTCGGGCGCCATGTACTCCGGCGTCCCGCTGATCGATCGATCTTCATTGACGTCGCGTACGCCGGTGACGAGGCGCGCGATGCCGAAGTCGACGATCTTCACGGTGTCGACTCCCGCACGGCGCTGATCGAGAATGATGTTGTCGGCTTTGAGGTCGGCGTGCACGACACCGGCGAGGTGCGCTTCCTCGATCCCGTGCAGCGTCTGCGCGATGATATCGAGCACGCGATCGACATCGAGCGGAGTCTCGTTGACGAGCAGCTGCGTCAGGGTCGGTCCCTTGACGTACTCCATCGCGAGATAGAGCAGGCCATCGGGCGCGGCGCCGTAATCGATGATCGAGACGCAGTTCCGATGATTGAGCCGCGATGCGGACATCGCCTCACCGCGGAACCGCGAGATCATCCGCGCATCGGCGGACAGCTCTTCATTCAAAATCTTCACCGCGACCGTGCGACCGAGCGCCATCTGATCGGCTTTGTAAACGGCACCGCTGCCGCCGATGCCGATGCAGGCTGTCAACCTGAACTTGTCGCCGAGCACGCGCCCGACGAGCTTCAGCGACTTCGCGACTTGATCCTGAACGCTCACTCAGACCCGTTCAATGATACAGGCGATACCTTGGCCCACGCCGATGCACATCGAGGCTAACCCGAATTGACCCTGGCGCTGGTGTAGCTCGTGCATGAGGGTGAGGACCAAGCGCGCACCGCTCGCACCGAGTGGGTGACCCCACGCGATCGCGCCGCCGTTGACGTTGACCTTCGCGGGGTCGAGGCCGAGCTGGTCGATGCAGGGGATGGCCTGCGCCGCGAACGCTTCGTTGAGCTCGGTGAGATCGATCTTGTTCGCCGCGAGGTTCGCGCGAGCGAGCACCTTCTTGCTCGCCGGAATTGGACCGAGCCCCATGTAGCTCGGCTCGACGCCGGCCGACGTTCCACCGACGTACCGCGCGAGCGGCTTCAAGCCGAATTCCTTGACGGCGCTCTCACTCGCGAGCAGCAATGCCGCGGCGCCATCGTTCAAGCCCGAGGCGTTGCCGGCGGTGACCGTGCCGAGCGCCCCCTTTTGCGCAAATGCGGGCTTGAGCTTCGCGAGCGACTCGATCGTGGTCTCGCGCGGATGTTCGTCGACGGAAAACACGATCGAGTTGCCAGTCTTCTTGTCGATCCCGGTGACGATCGGCGTGGTCTCGATCGCCATGCGACCCGAGGCGAGGGCGGCAGCGGCGCGCTGTTGCGAGACGAGCGCGAACGCGTCCTGGGCTTCGCGCGAGACGTTGTTTTTCTCGGCGACCTTCTCGGCGGTCTCGCCCATCGCGAGCGTGCCGTGTGCCTCTTGCAGCTTCGGATTGATGAACCGCCAGCCAAGCGTGGTGTCGTACATCGCGGGGTTGCCGCGCTGAAACGCTTCGGTCGCCTTGGCCATCACGAGCGGCGCGCGCGTCATCTGCTCGACGCCACCCGCGATCACGAGGTCGGCTTCGCCGGTCATGATCGCGCGCGCGCCATCGATCACGGCATTCATGCCCGAGCCGCACAGCCGGTTGACCGTGGCACCGGGAACGCTGACCGGGAGGCCCGCGAGCAGGGCTGCCATGCGCGCGACGTTGCGATTGTCTTCCCCGGCTTGGTTCGCGCAGCCCAGGATCACGTCGTCGATTCGCGCGGCCGGAATCTTCGTGCGTTCGACGAGGGCCTTGATCACGGCGGCGGCGAGGTCATCGGCGCGGACATTCGCGAGCCCACCGCCATAGCGGCCAAACGGAGAACGGAGGCCATCGACGAGATAGGCAATTCCGCCAGATGGCCTGCTCATGCGCGCACCATACGACGAAAAGTGGCCCCCGGGATCCTGGCTCCTTAGGGTCTAGGAATGATGCTCCAGCAGGTCGACCCCGACGCTGAACGCGACGTCAGCTGGCTCGCGATCCGCCAACCCGCGGTGATCCGCCTTCTCGAGCAGGAGCTGGTCTCCGCCGATGGCGACGCCTTTGCCGCGGGGCTGGAGCTCGCGTGCCGCGTCCTCGGCGGCCGCACGCCGCTGGGTGATCTGCGGTTGGACCACCAGGCCCTGATGGCAGGCATGAGCGCGGTCCGCGGGGGCCGTTGCGATCGCGCGATGGTGCGCTCGCTGCGCGACCAGATCGCCGAGCTACCCGTCGTCCTGGGTCCGGCCGAAGAAGACGCCGTAGCCACCGTGATCTGCGCGGTGATCTACGCGGTGCTCGATGCGAGCGTCCGCGACTTCGATGACGCGCTAATCGGTTGAAAAGGCGAGGGTTGCCGCTGCGATCGCCGCTACGAGGTCCTCCGCGAGCGGGCATTCGACCGCGAGCTCGCCGCCATCCGGATGCGCGACCCGTAACGAGATCGAGTGTAGCGCGAGCCGATGCAGGTCGAAGCGCTCTCTGAACAGCCGGTTGTGGTCGCCCTTGCCGTACTTGACGTCTCCGATCAGAGGACACGAGATGTGTTTCAGGTGGCGGCGGATCTGGTGGAGCCGGCCCGTGCGCGGCCGCGCCTCGACGACGGAGTACCGGCCGAACGACTGCCGGCGCCAGATTTCGGTGACCGCCGGGACCCGGTCCTCGCCGGGCGCCCTCGGAATCGGATGGTCGATCACGAGCTCGTCGGGCGGATGGCCGCGCGTGATCGCGAGGTACCGCTTGTCGGCTTCGGGCCACGCCATGGCGAACGCCCGCGCAGCCTCTTTATCGAGCGCGAACAGCACGCAGCCCGAGGCACCCCGATCGAGGCGGTGGACCGGATAGACGTACGCGCTGACCGTGTCGCGGGTCTGCTGGAGCAGGGCGTCTGCCCCATCATCCCAGCCGCGATGGGTGGCCACCCCGCTCGGTTTAGCGACGACCACGCAGCGCAAGTCGCGGTGAAGGATCGGGATCACGAACCTGCAGCATAGGCGTATCCAAGTGCGCCGTCCGGCATCCAACCGAGATGGCCTCCCGCGGAATCCTCCTGGCAGGCGGCTCGGGCAGCCGGTTGCGGCCGCTGACCACGGTGGTGTCCAAGCAGCTGCTTCCGATCTACGACAAGCCGGTCATCCACTACCCCCTCGCCACCCTGATGCTAGGCGGGATCCGCGACATCCTGGTCATCACGACACCGGCGGAGCAGCCGCGGTTTCGCGAGCTGCTCGGTTCCGGGGAGCAGTGGGGCATCCGGTTGCGCTACGCGGTCCAGCCCGCGCCATCCGGCATCGCACAGGCGCTGCTGATCGGCGAAGATTTTCTCGAGGGTGGCGGCGTGACATTGATCCTCGGCGACAACATCTTTTACGGCCATGGGCTCGGTCGGCAGATCGCGGCGCGGATCGAGGAGAACACGGGTGCGACGGTATTCCTGTACCCGGTTCGCGATCCGGAGCGCTATGGCGTCGCCGAGCTCGATGCTCTGGGCGCGATCATCCGGATCGAAGAGAAGCCCGCGCGGCCGGCCTCCCCACTCGCCGTGACCGGGCTCTACATCTACGATGCACAGGTGGTGGAGCTCGCAAAGCAGGTCGTGCCCTCGGCACGCGGCGAGCTCGAGATCACGGATCTCAACAACCTCTATCTGCGGGCCGGGCGGTTGCGCGGCCACGTGCTGGCGCGCGGGACCTCGTGGCTCGATACCGGCACGCCCGAAGCGATGCTCGACGCGGCCACGTTCGTCAGCGTGATCGAGAAGCGTCAAGGGCTGAAGGTCAGCTGTGTGGAGGAGGTCGCGTTCCGGCTCGGCTACATCGATGCAGCGCAGCTCGCGCGGCTCGCCGACGGCTATCGCGGCAGCTCGTACGAGCGCTACCTGCGGAGCCTCGCGTGAAGGTCGTCGCGACGGAGCTGCCGGGTGTCGTGATCATCGAGCCGCGCGTCTTCACCGACGAGCGCGGGCGCTTCGTCGAGACCTATCGCGAGCAGGCGTATCGCGAGATCGGGCTCACTGCGGCATTCGTGCAGGACAACCTCTCGACCTCGGTGCGTGGCACGTTGCGAGGGCTGCACTTCCAGCGCGCCTACCCGCAAGGCAAGCTCGTGATGGTCACGCGCGGCGAGATCTTCGACGTCGCGGTCGATATCCGGCGTGACTCGTCGACCTATCGCCGCTGGGTCGGCACGCGGTTGACGAGTGAATCGGCGCGCCAGGTCTGGATTCCACCCGGGTTCGCGCACGGCTTCCTCGCACTTTCGGAGATGGCGGACGTGGTCTACAAGGTGACCGCGCCGTACGTCGCCGACGATCAGCACTGCGTGATCTGGAATGATCGCGAGCTCGGCATCCCGTGGCCGATCGCCGAGCCTCTGCTGTCGCCGCGCGATCGGATCGCACCCTCGCTCGCGGAGCTGCCGTGAAGTTGCTCGTCACCGGCGGTACGGGTCAGCTCGGGCGCAGCCTCGTGAAGCGTGGACGCGCAAAGGCGATCGATGTCTTCGCCTGTCCCCGCAGCGAGCTCGACATCACGAGCTGGGATAGCGTGAGCCGGGCGCTCGACGCGACGGCTCCGACCTGCATCATCAACGCGGCGGCGTACAATGCGGTCGATGCGGCGGAGTACGAGCGCGACAAGGCGTTGGCGGTCAATCGCGATGGCGCGGAGCTCGTCGCACGCGCCGGCGCGGAGCGCGGCGTGCCCGTGATCCATATCTCGACCGACTACGTCTTCGACGGCATCGCGACTGGCCCCTTGAAGGAGACCGCGAACCCGCTGCCGATCAGCGTGTACGGCGAGAGCAAGCTCGCCGGCGAGCAACGCGTGCTCGAGGTGGGCGGCATGGTCGTTCGCACGTCGTGGTTGTTTGCCGACGGTGGACCGGGATTCGTGCAGACGATCCTCGGCCTCGCACTGACGCGCCCGGTGATCGAGGTCGTGCGCGACCAGCGTGGCTGCCCGACCTGGGCCGACGACCTCGCGGATGCGCTGCTGATCCTCGCGGACGCACCGACTACCGAGATCCTGCACTACTGCGGTGGCCCGGCCGTCACGCGTGCCGAGCTCGCACAGGAGATCGTGAAGCTCGCGCGCCGCTACCGACCGATCACGTGCAAGATCGTGCCGATCGCGACCCCGGTCGGTGGTCGCGGTGCGCGTCGGCCCGCGACGGTGACGCTCGATACGATGCGCGCCTCACTGCGCGGCGTCCCGCCAAAGCGCTGGCAGATCGGGCTCGCCGACGTGATCGCGGGAGAGCTGGGCTCGTGATCGTCGTCACCGGCGGCGCCGGCTTCATCGGCCTCAACTTCGTCAAGCGGATGGCGCCAACGACCCCGATCATCGTACTCGACAAGCTCACGTATGCGGGCAATCGCGCCGCGCTCGCGTCCGTCGACGGTGTGCGCTTCGTCGAGGGTGACATCAACGATCGTGCACTCGTGCGCGAGCTGTTCGCGGCGCGCCCCACGGCGCTGGTGCACTTCGCGGCCGAGAGCCATGTCGATCGCTCGATCGATGCCCCGGACCCCTTCATCACGACCAACATTGCCGGCACGTTCTCGCTGCTCGAGGAAGCGCGGCGCTACCTCGCCGCCGCGCCTGGTGCGCCGTTTCGGTTTCTCCACGTCTCGACGGATGAAGTGTTCGGTGCGCTCGGCAACACCGGTGCATTCACCGAGACCACGCGCTATGCACCGCGCTCACCGTACGCCGCCTCGAAGGCGGCGAGTGATCATCTCGTCCAGGCGTACCTCCACACGTACGCGCTGCCCGCGATCGTCACGAACTGTTCGAACAACTACGGTCCGTATCAACATCCGGAGAAGTTGATTCCGCTCGTGATCCAGCACGCGCTCACCGGCTTGCCGCTTCCCGTCTATGGCACCGGTGCGAACGTGCGCGACTGGATCTTCGTCGAGGATCACTGCGCGGCGCTGGAACGCATCCTCGAGCGCGGTCGGATCGGTGAGAGCTACGTGATCGGCGCGCGCAGCGAGCGCACGAACCTCGAAGTAGTCACCGCGATCTGCACCATCCTGGACGAGCTGCGTCCGCGGGCGGGAGGTTCGTATCGCGACTCGATCACGTTCGTCGCGGATCGCCCGGGCCACGATTTTCGTTACGCGATCGATCCGCACAAGCTCGAGAGCGAGCTTGGATGGGCACCCGAGACGACCCTCGTCGAGGGGCTCCGGCGGACGGTCGCGTGGTACGCAACCGCCGTTGCGATGAGGACATCGAACTAGCCATGGCGCGCTTGCTCGTCACGACGACCCCGCTCACCGGCCACGTCCAGCCGATGTTGCCGATCGCGAGCGAGCTCGTCGCGCGCGGCCACGAGCTCGTGTGGATCACCGGTGCGAAGTTCGCGCAGAGCGTGCGCGCGACCGGTGCGGAGTTCGTGGCGATGTCGGACGATTGGGACGATGCGGATCTCGAACGGGCCTTTCCGGCGCTCGCCGGTGTGCGCGGCTTCAAACGCGTCAAGTTGCAGCTCCGCAAGATGTTCATCGAGCCGATGGCGACGCAGCTCGCGGATCTCGAAGCGCGCACGCGCCCGGACGCCGTGCTCTCCGATTCGGCGCACCTCGGCGCGGGTTTGTTCGCCGAGAAGCATCACCTGCCGTGGATCGAGCTCGGGATCAGTGCCTTGATGTGGCCGAGCCGGGACACCAATCCGTTCGGTTCGGGTCAGCCACCGGAGCGTGGTGGTCGCGGTGTTCATCGCTTCTTGAACTGGCTGATCTTTCGCGTGCTGTTCGGCAGCGTGAACCGCGCGTATCGCCGGGCGCGGGTCGAGGCCGGCATGCCCGCGGGGGATCGGATGTATTTCGAGGTGATGAGTCGCGAGCTGATTCTCCAGCCGACCGTCGCGGAGCTCGAATATCCGCGCAGCGATCTCCCGAGGCAGGTCGTTTTTATCGGGCCGCTGTTGCCACCGGCAGGAACCGCGCCGCTCCCGGCGTGGTGGGCCGAGGTCGAAGCGGCACACGTCGCGGATCGCCCGATCATCCTCGTCACGCAGGGCACGCTCGCCACGGATCCGAGCGAGCTCGTCGAGCCCGCGCTCGCGGCCCTCGCCGATCACGACGTGCTCGTGATCGTGACGCTGGACCGCGCGGTCGCCGTGCCCACGAATGCGCGGATCGCGGCGTACGTGCCGTATCAGGCGTTGCTCCCGTACTGCCGGATGATGATCACGAATGGTGGGTATGGTGGCGTTCAGATGGCGATCGCTCACGGCGTTCCACTGATCATCGCGGGCGGCAGCGAAGAGAAGCCCGAGATCGCGGCGCGCGTCGCATGGTCCGGTGCCGCGATTGATCTGCGGACCGGCCGGCCGAAGCCGAACAAGCTGCGCAAGGCGGTCGATCGAATGCTCGCCGAGCCGGCGTTTCGCGAGCGCGCGCAGGCAATCCAGCGCGTGATGGCGGAGTGCGATGCACCGAGGCGTGCGGCGGAGCTCGTCGCCACGCTGATCCCCGAGACCGAAAGGCAGGCGCATGCGAGCTAGTTTGATGGTTGTCGCGAGTCTTGGTGCGAGCTGCGGCGGCTTCATCGATCATCAGGCTGCGATGAGCACGATGAAGATCTTGAAGGCTGCGAACGAGGTCGCAGCGCACGAGGCCGATCTCCAGCTCGCGCGCGAGGCTCTGCCCGCCGGCATCTTTCAGCTCGCCGCCTTCGCGAGGGCGTATCCCGACGAGCCGGTGTTCGCCGAGATGCGTACCGAATCGCTGTGTCAGTACGCGTCCGCGTTCGTGTTCGACGACTGGGAAGACGCGAGCCTCGGTGCGCGCGACACGGCCCCGAGCGCGGCCCGGTTGCAGCTCCTGCTCCGCGAGTGCGCTGCCGCGAACACGCCCGCGAACACCACGAACCGGATGCGCTGGCAGGCGACGACCGATGCGCTGCTGATCGCGATCGATCCGGCGCACAATCTCGGCAAGCTACCGGCGACGATCGCGACGCTCGAGAAGACGATCGCGGTCGCTCCGGGCGCGCACGAGGCCGACAGCGAGCTGTTGCTCGGCACGCTGCGAGCGGCGATGAGCCCGATCTTTCACGGCCCCGATGGCAGCGCCGAATTCGACGCGGCGAAGAAGCAGCTCGGCGAGGGCGCCTTGCTGGTCGATGTGATGTTCGCGCGCGCGGTCGCGGTCGCGCGCAAAGATCGCGCGCTGTTCGAAGCGCGCTTGCACCGCGTGCTCGAGGCGGATCCAGCTCGCTGGCCGGAGCGCCGGCTCTCGAACGAGCTCGCGCGACAAAAGGCGCGGCGCTACCTCGCGGCCGAAGCGACGCTACTGCCCTAGGTGCTCGCGAAAGAAATCGATCTGGACTTGCTCGCGTGCGAGCGCGACTCTCGGATCGGTCACCATGTGCGTGCCCGAGAGCAGCACGACCTTCGCGGTCTTGCCCGCGAGATAGAGCGCGTCGATCAAGCCGAGCGTGTTCGCGAGGTGAACGTTGTCGTCGGTGATGCCGTGGATCACGAGCAACGGTCGCCGCAACTTCCCGGCGTGCGCGAGCGCGCTCGTCGCGGCGTAACCCTGCGGGTTGTCCTCGGGCAGCTTCATGTAGCGCTCGGTGTACGCCGAGTCGTAGAGCGACCAATCGGTCACCGGTGCGCCCGCCACACCGCACGTGAAGACATCGGGACGCAGCATCACGGCGAGAGCCGAGAGGTAGCCGCCGAACGACCAACCGAACACGCCGACGCGCTGAAGATCGAGCTCGGGATAGCGCGCACCGACGGCTTGCAGCGCCCCGACTTGATCGGCGAGCGGCGCGGTCAGTAGGTCGCCAGAGACCGCGCGTTCCCACGCCCGTCCCCGGCCCGGCGTGCCCCGGTTATCGCTGCGCACGACGATGAACCCCGCATCCGCGTACCACTGGTCCATCACGTAGGTGTCGAGCGCGTCGAGCACGGTCTGGAGGTGCGGGCCGCCGTAGACCTTGAGCAGCACCGGATATTTGTGGACGGGGTCGAATGCGCGGGGCCGCGTGATCGCGACGTGGTGGTCGCGTCCGGCGACCTGCACGATCTCGAGCTTCGTCGTCGGGACAAGCTTCGGTTGCTCCGCGACCGAGGGTAGCTCGTGCCCGTTGACCGTGACGCTGCGGCCACCGGCATGCTTCGCCGTCGTGATGAGGATCTGACCGTGATCGACCGTGCCGGTCGCGTAACCATCACCGTCGGTGAGCCGCGAGGGCTGGCCGCCTGCGAGCGGCACAGTCCAAAGATCCTGGCGGGTCGGGTTCGCCGAGGCCTCGACGATCGCGACATCACCCTGCACACCGAGCAGCTCCGAGAGGCCGAGCTCGGGCGCGGTGAGCACGGTCGCGAGCCCACCATCGGGCTTGCGCAGCTCCAACGTCCACGCGCCGCGCGCTTCTGTCATCCACAGAAAACCCGACCCATCCGCGAGCCACAGCGGTGCACCGAGCACGTGGTTGCCCCCGACTCCGCGATCGCCCGCACCGGCGAGGTTGAGCCAGGCATCGTCGTGCTCCTCGAGCAACGTCTTCCTCGCGAGCGGCGTCAGCACGGCGAGATCGGTCTGCGCGCGCGACAGCACGACGATCGTGAGTGGAGCTTTGCCGCTCCAGCTCACCCGCCCCAGATACGGATACTTCGCGAGGTCCCAGGCGAGCCACTGCGGCTCGCCGCCGGCGAGATTGACGAGGCCTAGATCGACGATCGCGTTTGGCGTGCCCGCGCGCGGATACTTGAACGGCACCGGCGGTCTCGTCGGCTCGCGCGCATCGGCGATGTAGACGGTCTGGACCGGGCGCAGGTCCGAGCGCTGGAACAACAGCTGCTTGCTATCGGGCGACCACCACAAGCCGACCCGGCGATCGAGCTCTTCCTGCGCGATGAACTCCGCGGTGCCGTACTCGAAGCCCTCTGGGTGCTTCGTGAGCTTCTTCGCGCCACCGCTGGTCGTGGGAATCACCCATACATCACCGTCGCGCACGAACGCGATCTGCGCGCCATCCGGTGACAGGTGCGGATCGTAGGCCGCGCCCTGCGGGTCAATTGTCTGCTTCGTGCCAGCGCTGCGATCCAGGATCACGAACACGCCATTGATCGGGACGAGCACGAGCTTGCCGTCGGCCGAGACCCCGATGTCGACCACGCCGCGCGTCGCGGTCCGGCTGCGCTCGCGCCGGGCCTTCTCTTCTTCACTGACGTGCTCGTCACCGGTCACCAGCTCGGCCGCGGTCGCGAGCGTCTTGACCGCGCCGGTCTTCGCATCCATCTCGTAGAGATCCGCTGCGAAGTCCCGCGGGCCGGTGCGCCTGAACAGCACCGCACCATCCGGGGTCACGGCGAGCGGCGTCGGCAAGCCGAGCCGGAAGCCGTAGGTCGCGGCTGAGTCCGCCAGGAGTTGGGCGTCGAGAGCGGGCCAAGTAGTCACGATGATCCTCGAGTGAGCACATGCGCCAGCCAACACCAGGACAAAGAAAAGGCTGCGCATTGCGGGGTGCAGTATCGCCGTTTCTTTGCCCACCGGCCCCGCGTGCCGGACCATTAGATTCATGCGCCAGGAACGTCGAATTCACCGAGCCCATACCGCCACGCTCGCCCTCAAGTACCAGCTCGAGCGCTGCTGCCAGGAGGGCTCGATGGAAGCGATGGTCATCGCCGATAGCGATGGCTTGCCAATCGCCTCGTCGGGCGACGCGTACGCGTGCGATGAAGTCGCAGCTCGCATCGTGCTTGTCGGCCCCCGAATCTCGTCCTTCGACGGCACGCTGCTCGGCGACAACAAGCAGTGGAACGTCGAGATGACGAAGGTTCGCATCGACGGCAGCGAGCTCCTCGTATGTGCGGTTGGTGGCACGCCGGCCGCGCGCAAGAAGCAGATTGCCCGCAGCGCCGCTGGGGCGTTACGGATCCTCGCGGTTTAGAGCGGCTATCGCTCCCGATCGGGCTCGGCCGCGCTACGCTTTGCCGATGAAGCTCGCCGCCGCAGGATTACTCATCGCATTGACCGCGTGCTCGCACAGGACCGCTGACAAGTCCGTCGACCGTGATCTAGCGAAGAAGCTGCTGATCGATCGGAACTGGATCGATGTCATGCCCAAGACCGAGCGCGAGAAGCTCCACGTCTACCGATTCGTGCCCGGCATGGGAGGTGGTGTCTATCAGGATCGCACCATCTTCAAGGGAACGTTCGAGCTGTTCAAGTTTGCCGTCGATGGCGACCAGATCGAGTTCGACTTGCTCGAGACCCACGATAGGGTCCGCAGCCAGTTCCACATCGAGATGGTCGATGGCCCCAAGCCGTTCGATCTCAAGCTCACGATCCCGAACGACCCGCGCGGTCCGCGCGAGTACTACGGCATCCGGGCCGAGCATGATCCGGATGGTCACGTGCTCGAGCAAGAGCTGGCAACGGTTCGTCACTGAGCCGCTGACGTCGCGGACATGTGGCGTGGCGCTACGCCGGGAGTAACCGAGCCGCGCCACGAGTCGGGATAAATTCGTGACGGTCTTCGGCCTCGTGCCGGAGCCAGTGTTCCACGTCGCGCTACGTACGCTGAGGAATCGCAAGGCGCCGGCGCCGGCGCATCCGGCACAAGCCGTACAGCACGACGCTCGCCGGGGCGAGACCGCCCGGACCGCCGGTGGCCGAGCAGGCGCCACCGCCCGCGGTGATCTCGTCGACGCAAGTGCTCGAGCAACCATCGCCACTCGTCGTGTTGCCATCGTCGCACTGCTCGTCGTAGTCGACGAAATCGTCGCCGCACTTCGGCAGCTTCGTGAGGCCGACCACGCAGATATCGTCGAGATTCCAGCCGCCGAGCTCGATGGTGCCATCGGTATCGAGCTGCCATGTCACCGCGATCTGGCCCTGGTCGAGGTGCGAGGTCAGATCGATATCGTGGAAGCGCCACTCCTTATCGACGTGATCGATCGACGCCGAGTTCTCCCACAGCGTGTCGGTGCTTCCGAGGATCCGCGCTCGATCGTGCGTGCTGTCCTGGACCGTGAGCCAGCGCCAGTACTGCAAGTGGATCAGCTGGTATGCACTCGTATCGATCATCGGCGTGGTGATGCCGGCGGATTCGCCGGGCGCGTAGACCCCCGTATTGAACAGGTTCGTGCCTTCGGCATAAAAGCCCGTGTGCGGCGCGACCGGATCACCGGATTCGTAGCCAAACTGGCTCGGCATCGAGTACTGCCACGGGTTCGTGAGATCGCCAGACTTGGTCCAATGCGGATCGCTGTCGAGCGTCGTGCAGTAGATCGGCGTCGGCGTGCCGACGAACGCCTGGTACATCGGATCGGCAGGGTTGTTCGGCAGCGGAACGTTGGTGCCATCATCGAGCGTGACGTCGACGGAGTACTGCACGACCGAGCCTTCGGTCTGTGACGGGATCGCGGCGCTCCACGCGCTGCCATCACTCGTCGCCGCGAGCTCGAGATCATTGATGACGCTATCCCCGATCTTCCAGAGCAAGTGCATGCGCGCGACCTGGCGCGGCGGACATCCCGACGCGGTGCCCGGTGTGACCGGCACGGTGAACGACGAATCGACCAGGGTCGGCGAACCGAGATGGACGTCGCTGAAGTCGTCCGCGAGGCCATGAAGTCCGAAAGCGCGCTGGATCTCGCAGCGATGAGGCGTGCCGTTACCGAGGTCGCCGTCATCATCGTCGGCGACGAGTGCGGCGGCATAGCTCGTTGGCAGATCCGAGGCCCGCCGCATCACCCCGACGAACAGCTTCTCGCTCAACGCGACCCCAGGATCGTGACCGAGCTCGGTGATCAGCGCCTTGCGCAGATCCCACAGCGCGCCGCTCACGATCTCGCCGGAGATGTGGGTGTCGACATCGAGGTCCGTGGGATACACGCGCTCGCTCCCGACCGGATCGATGTCGCGTGCGGCGGCATCGGTGAAGTCGAGCCCGCGGCCGATGCCCGAATCCTCGGTGATGTTCGCCGCGTTGAAGTCCGCGAGCCCCTCGGAGAGCTGGGCCTGGAAGGCGCCGACGCCCGGGATCACTTCATGGAAATGCAGGGCGTGACCGAACTCGTGAAACACGATATCGGCGACGCGCCCGGTGTTCTCGCACCCGGTCACGCTGTGCGCGAGGTGCACCGAGTTGCCATCGGAGTAGGCGTTACACGGATTCGCTTCGTTGACGTAGAACACGAAGGGATCGAGCCACGTTGCGGCCGCGGCATCGATTCGCTTGGCGCGCTCGGCGACGATCGTACCGTAGACATAGGTCGAGACCTGCGCGTCATCGAGCTCGCTGTTCGCGACGTTCCAGATCGCTGCGCCGCCGGGCTGCACGCTCAGGGTCGTGGTCGCGGCTGCACCCGCGGTGTTCGAGACCGTGACCTCGTTCCCCGTACAGCTCGGCGCGACGGTCACCGCCGCCGAGCCCGGCCAGCTGAACATGCCGGTCGTCGAGGTGGTCGTCGGCGTGCCATCGACCGTGATGTTCGCGGTCCGCACGGGCGTATCGCTGCGTGCTCCCGAGGCATAGCGGACCCCCGCGTTGTACTCGAGCGTGCCGCTCGCCTCACGCAGCGTTGATTGCCGCGCGACCTCGCCGCGCTCGTCCCGATAGATCTCCCACTCGCCTTCGCGCGAGCGATCGACGACGACAAACCCACCGTTCGCGGCGAGCACGACACGCGCGCCGCGCGGCGCGCTCCTCGGCATCACCGCCACGACGTGCGGCTTGGCCTGCGACGTGATCGCGAACAAGCGATCGTGCGCGAACACGATCCCGAGCTGCCCGCCGACCACGCGCAACCCTCGCCACCGCTGCTCGAACCCGACGCTGCGAATCGCATGTTCGTCGACGACATTCGCGACAACGACGAAGTCGTTCACCCCGACTCCCGGTGCGAGCTCCGCGAGGTGCCCGGCGAGAAATCGCTTGGCGGCTCGCTCGGCAATCGCGGGATCGCTCGAGCTACCGGGGGCATCAACGTGCGAGCCGACCATCGTCGCAACGACCCCGGTCTCGCGATCGATCGTGCGTCGCCAGCCATCTCCAACCTTGCCTGCATCACCGCTCAGCACGCGCGATGGAACGCGATGACCATCGGCAAAGATCATCTCCCCGCGCGGTGCCGCGGACGCTGCACTCGTCGCAGCGGCGAGTGCGGCTGCTATCCAGAAGTTCGCCGCCAAGACCGTGGCCAAACGTTCTCACGGTCGAGGCGTAAGCGTAAGTGAAGAGCGTGAGCGTCGACGGATGCCGGCGAGGCACCCTGGCCGAAACGCGAAAACGCCACGCGGTTTGCGTGGCGTTGCTCACGATCTGAAACGAAGCTTACGCGCGAGCTTGCGAGCCCTTGCCCGCCTTCTTGACCGGCGCAGCAACCACCGGCGTGGCCTTACCGTTCGTCTTGCCATTGGTCTTCATCGTCGAACCGTTGGTCTTGACCGCCACACCGTTGGTCTTGGCGCCGTTGGTCTTGGCAGCCGTCGACATACCGGCGTGCTCCTTGAGCTCGGCGATCCGCGGGGTCTTCTCCCACGTGAACTCCGGCTCTTCGCGACCGAAGTGACCGTACGCCGCTGTCTTCCTGAAGATCGGACGACGCAGATCGAGCTCCTGGATCAGCATGCCCGGGCGAGCATCGAACGTGGCAAGGACCGCCTTCGTCAGCTTCTCGTCCGAGACGATGCCCGTGCCAAACGTATCGACGAGCATCGACACGGGCTCGGCAACTCCGATCGCGTACGCGAACTGCACTTCGCAGCGGCGCGCGAGACCCGACGCGACAACATGCTTCGCGATGTAGCGCGCGTAGTATGCGGCCGAACGATCGACCTTGCTCGGATCCTTACCCGAGAAGGCGCCGCCACCGTGACGCGCGTACCCGCCGTACGTGTCGACGATGATCTTGCGGCCGGTGAGACCACAATCGCCTTGCGGGCCACCGATGACGAAGCGACCGGTCGGGTTGACGTGGATCTTCGTCTTGTTGGTCATCAGCTTTGCCGGCACGATCGGCTTGATGACAAGCTCGCGGATCATCTCTTCGATGACCTTGGTCTTGACGTTGTCGTCGTGCTGGGTCGAGACAACGATCGCCTCGACGCCGGTCGGCTCGCCATTTTCATAGCGAATCGAGACCTGGGTCTTGCCGTCGGGACGGAGCCAGGTGACGCCCTTGGTCTCATTCTTACGGACCTGCGCGAGCTTGAACGCGAGCTGGTGCGCCATCTGGATCGGCAGCGGCATCAGTTCTTTGGTCTCGTCGCACGCGTAGCCGAACATCAGGCCTTGATCGCCGGCGCCCTGCTTGGCCGGGTCGCCGCGATCGACGCCCTGGGCGATGTCGGGCGACTGGTGCTCGACAGCCGTCATGACCGCGCACGTCGTCGCATCGAAGCCCATGTCGGAGCTCGTGAAGCCGATCTCGCGAACCGCGTTACGCACGATCTTCTGATAGTCAAGATGCGCCTTCGTGGTGATCTCGCCAGCCACCAGGACGAATCCGGTCTTCGCAACGGTCTCGCACGCGACGCGGCTGTACGGGTCCGCCGCGAGGCACGCGTCGAGGACGCTGTCGGAGACGGCGTCACACAATTTGTCGGGGTGACCCTCGGTGACGGATTCGGAGGAGAACAGATAGCTGGCCATAGATGTGGCGGGACTATTCAGCGATGACCCGCCGCTGTCAACGATGGAACGCGCTACGATAAACCTGTGGCCGTGAACCGGATCTGGCTCGGAATTGCCGTAGTGATCACGCTCGTGGGCACGCTCGTCGGGGGTTGCGGCGGTCACCCGCCTGCGCCGGCTCGGGGCGTCGTCGAGGCAGACCTCGGCGCGTGGCATTTCCGGCGGTTCCAGCCGGTCCTCGACGTCGAGGTCTGGGTCGAGAGCAACAAGGCCGAGGCATTCACGGCGAGCTACATCGCCGACGCTGCCGAGAAGAGGGGCAAGATCGAGGACAAGGATGTCGTTAACGTCTTTGTTACTCGCTACGAAAAAGACGATGGCGTGCTGCGCGAGACCGTGAAGCTGGCCCGCCGCCTCGCGGCAGAGCAGGGCTATCAGGTCGAAGAAGACAAGATCGGCGGCGCCCGGACTCTCACGATCAATGGCCACGGCGAGTCGTGGGTGCTGTGGGCGGCGAAGAAGCACGTCGTCAAGGTCGGTGGTCGCAATCGCGAAAACGTACCGAAAGAGGTCGTCGGTAGTTACGCCGAACGCTACCCCTCGACGATCCCGGGCGGCGCGCTCGAAGGCCCGTTACCGGCGGGCCCGGATTCGGCGCCGAAGAAGCATGACAAGGAGAAATACGACGAGTCCAATCCGAAACCGGACATGGACAAATACGATCCGAAGAAGACGAAGATTCCGCCCAAAAAATCGAAGGACGACGACGAATGATGCTTCGTCACGTTCGCGCAGGTTCGCCGGAAGCGACGGCGATGCTCGAGCGCACCACTCGCTTCGAAGACGGCGTCGACGATGCGGTCGCGGAGATCCTCGCCGCCGTGCGGACCCGGGGTGACGAGGCCGTCGCGGAGTACACCCGCAGGTTCGACAAGCGCGAGCCACCGTACGAGGTCGACCGCGCACGCTGGGACGCCCTCGCCGCGAAGGTCGCGTCGCCCGTGCGCGCCGCGCTCGAGCTCGCGGCCAAACGCATCCGCGCATTTCACGAGCGCCAGATCGAACCGGATCTCGATCTCGAGCTCGACGGTGTGCGCCTCGAGCTGCGCGTCACGCCACTCGCGCGTGCCGGGCTCTACGTGCCCGGCGGCACCGCGCTCTATCCCTCGAGCGTGCTGATGACCGCGATCCCGGCAAAGGTCGCGGGTGTGCGCGAGGTCGTAATGGTGACACCCGGTGCCTCTGCCGAGGCGATGCTCGCGGCGACGCTCGCCGGGGTCGATCGCGTGTTCGAGCTCGGCGGTGCCCAGGCGATCGGCGCACTCGCCTACGGCACGGCGAGTGTACCGCGCGTCGACAAGATCGTCGGTCCGGGCAATGCGTGGGTCGCGTCGGCGAAGCGCCAAGTCTACGGCGAGGTCGATATCGATTCGATTGCTGGCCCGTCGGAGGTGCTGATCATCGCCGATGCATCCGCGAAGCCGGCGTGGCTCGCCGCGGATCTGCTCGCGCAGGCGGAGCATGACCGGTCCGCGCGCGCGGTGCTGGTCACGACCAGCACGGAGCTCGCGACCGCGGTCGATGCCGAGCTCGTGCGCCAGCTCGCGGATCTGCCGCGCAGAGCGATCGCGGAGCACGCGATCACGCATCACGGTGCGGCGGTGATCGTCGCTTCGATCGATGCCGCGATCGCCTTCGCGAATGCGTGGGCACCCGAGCATCTCGAGCTCCAGCTCGCCGACGCGCGAGAGGTCGCATCGCGGTGCACGACCGCAGGTGCGATCTTCATCGGCGCGTGGTCGTCCGAGGCTGCGGGTGATTACCTCGCTGGTGGCAATCACGTGCTGCCCACCGGTGGTGCCGCGCGCTACGCGTCGCCGCTGGGTGTCCACGATTTCCGCAAGCGCACGTCGCTGATCGAGTACAGCGAAGCGGCCGCGAAGGCGCATGCCGACGCGATCGGTACGCTCGCTGCTATCGAGGGCCTCGATGCTCACGGTCGGTCCGCGCTGATCCGGAAGCAGTCGTGAGCCTCGGGCCACTCCTCGAGCGTGTGCCTCACGCCTTGCGTGGCTCGTCCGCGTACCACGTGCCGCAGCCGCCGCAGATCCGCGCGAAGCTCGATGCGAACGAGCTTCCTCACGCGTGGCCGACCGAGCTCCGCACGGCGCTGGGCGCTGCGCTGGCCGAGATCCCACTGGAGCGCTATCCCGATCCGCGCGCGAAGGTGCTGCGCGATCTCGTCGCCGCGCAGCACGGCGTCTCCGGTGATCAGCTCGTGTTCGGCAATGGATCCGACGAGCTGATCGCGATGCTGTGTGCCGGGTTCGCGGGTCCCATCCTCTATCCGGTCCCGACGTTCGTCTATTACAAGCTCGCGGCGCTCGCGCGCGGCATCCCCGCGATCGAGGTGCCGCTCGACCGCAAGTTCGAGCTCGACGAGGCCGCGGTCGCGCGCGCGATCACCGAGCACAAGCCGAGCGTGGTAATCCTCGCGCTGCCGAACAATCCGACCGGGACGCTGTGGCGGATAGGCTTCGCGTTCGAGCTCGCCGCGCGTCACCGCGATACGGTGATCGTCGCCGACGAAGCGTACGTCGCGTACAGCGCCAAGACCGCGCTGCCGCACCTCGCGGAGCATCCGAACCTCGTCATCATGCGCACGCTCTCGAAGGTCGGCATGGCCGGGCTGCGCGTCGGCTTCACGATCAGCGCGCCCGCGATCTGCGACGTACTCGAGAAAGTTCGCCCGCCCTACAACCTGAGCTCGCTCGATCAAGCCGCAGCTGCGTTCGCGGTGCGCGAAGCCGCGCCATGGTCCCTCGCGAGCGCGGCGGAGGTCGTAGCCGAGCGGCCGAAGCTCGCGGCCGGCCTCGCGGCCCTGCCGGGCACCGAGGTGTTCGCGAGCGCGGCGAACCTCGTCCTCGTACGGTTCGGCGCCGGGCGCGCTGCGACGATCTGGCAGGGGCTCGCGGACCGCGGGGTCGTGGTCCGCAACTTCGATAGCCCTGCCGGCGGACCGCTCGCAGGTTGCCTGCGAATCACGGTCGGCACCGCTCGGGAAAACGCGCTGCTACTCGCCGAGCTCGCGACCCTCACCTGAGCGAAGATCGGGCGATGAAAGCCGGGCGAGCGGCAACCTCGTTGGTATGGCCAAGCCGAGCTGTGAGGACACGCGTTCTCGACGTGGGGGGTCGAGTCTCCCTCAAGCCGCATACGGGACCGCAAGGCTCTTTGTAGGTATATGTAATCGCCCGAGTTTCGCGATCTGCGCGAAGCCTGCGCATCTTGGTCATCCGCCTTGCATCAGTCGTTCGTACACCTGATGATTTCCCGGGGTTTTATGAGTCGAATCGTCGTCCTCTTTACCTTGTTGGTCGCGGCTTGCGATGTCGGCACCGTGCTCCAGCACGCGACCGGCGGCGCTGGCGGTGGTGGCGACGACGCGGGCTCCGGCTCGAACTGCGGCAGCGCAGGGCTCACGCCGGGCGGAGGTCACGTCCACGCGACGGGCGGTACGTCGAACGCCGGTATGGGCTGCATGAGCGCGTCGGGCTGTCACAACAGCGCGATGGCTCCCGGGGGCCCGGCTTACGCGTACGCGGGCACGGTCTACAAGTCCGCGACGGACCTGGTGACCGTCATGCCGGCCGCGACAATCATCGTGTATTCGGGCGGCAAGACCCTCCGGATGCTCTCCAATGTCGACGGCAACTTCTTTATCGAAGAGGGCCTGGCCTCCGCGCCGAGCAACACGGTCGTCACGAACACCAATGCGACGCTGTGCCCGACGATCCAGATGATGTCGAGCAGCCTCGTCACAGGCGGCGGTAACTGCAATTCGGCCAGCTGTCACGCTCCCGGCTCGACCCAGAAATCGATCCATCTGTAAGGCCACCTGGGCCACCTGGGCCACCTGGGCCACTACGCGGAGTTACTTCGCTTGCGGACCGCGATCAGGCGCGCGTACGCCTCGGCGGTCACCGAGCAGACCTGGCGTAGCTCTTCGATCTGATCCGAGGTGAGCTCGCCGCCATGACCGTAGAGCACGTTCACCACGCGCCTGCCGATCATGATCACGCCGGCGGTCGCGTACTTCGGCTCGTCGATGCCGAGCGTCTTGTAGAGATACGTATTCACCGTCGACGGTGCGATCTCGCCGTGGAACACGCCGAACTCCGACGCGATCGCCGCCTGGACGATCGAAGGCGCCTCGAGCGGGATCAGCAGATGCTCGACGTAGGCGCGCCCGGGCAGCTCGCCGACCGCCTTCCAGCCGAACGCCATCTGATCGCGGACGGTGAACAGGACCGCGCCCTTGAACGCGGTCCGCGCATAGCCGAGCAGCGCTTCGATCATCGCGTCGCGATCGGAGACCGTCGCGAGTGCGGCGAGGGCATCGTCTGCGGCGAGTGGGAGCGGATCGGGACCCGCAACCGTTGCCTCGAGCGCGACCGGCGTGTGGGTCGCAGCGCGCACGGAGGTCGCGCGTTCGGCCGGTGCGGCATCGTCGGCGTCGAGAGTCTCGAGCAGGTCCTCGGCATCGAGCTCGAGCGACTCGGAGTCGTCGAACATCTGCGCCATCTTCGTGCTGCGCAACCGCGGCTTGGGACCCGGTGCGGAGACGAGCGCGGCCGGCACCGGCGGCAGACCGGGCAGCGGCGGTGCGGGCAGGGCAGGATCCGTGGCGGTCTCGTCGCCGCGCGGGGTCTCGCCGAACTTCACGAACCGGGTCGGGCGCGCCACGCCGTAGTAGCGCTCGATGTAGTAGTAGATCCGGACCTCGGGCGCGACGCGTGGCAGTACCCGGTAGCCGGTCTGGTGGGTGAGGGCTTCGAGCGTGGCGAAGTCGTGGGGATCCTCGACCGCCGCGATCAACTGCCGGTCCTGGACGACCAGCGGTACGACCTTGTACTTGAATGCCTGCGCAGGGGTGAGCAACCGTACGGCCGCTCGCTTCGCGCGTTCGAGCATCGCACCGGTCGCGATCGGGATCCCGAGCTCGAGCCCGAGGTAAACGGTCAACGCTTCGAGATCGACGAGGTCGTGCTCGAACAGCACGGTGCCGAGGCGCGCGCCATCTCTCGCTTGCGCTGCCAGTGCCTGCTTGAGCTGGACTTCGGTCAACCGACCGTCGCGCAGCAGCATCTCGCCGAGCCGCATCCGGTCGCGAACCTAGCACGGGCTCTTCCGCGAGCTGGAGTTTCTGTCTGCCGCTGCGACAGGGGCGTGCTATTCGTTCGGCGTGCGCATGGGGGTTTTGATCGCGCTGTTCGCGATCGGCTGCAGCCAAAAAGATGCACCACCGTCGCTTGGCTCGGGGGCGCCTGGCCCGATGTCACCCGAATCGGTGCCGCCGCAGGTCGCCATCCCGGTCGCGCCGCCGGCGTTTCCCGAGGGCACACATGCGCTCGAGCTCGTGCGCACGGTCGGGGTCCGGCTCGAGCCTGCGGACGATGCGAAGCGGATCGGGACGGTCGCGATCGATACCCGCGTCGGCTGGAACCAGACCCAGAAGGGCAAGGGTTGCGACAAGCCGTGGGTCCAGATCCAACCGCGCGGCTGGATCTGCGGCGATTTCGTCAAGGCCTCGACCAAGGCGCCATTCGGCCAGGAAGTGCCGCAGCTCGATCGCGGCGAGATCGTGCCGGGCATCTACGGCAAGGTCACCGCGCCGGGCTCGGTGACGTACTCGCTCGAGAAGCCCGAGAAGAACAAGAAGCCCGACAAAAAGCAGAAGCCTGACAAGAAGAAGGGTCCGGTCACGGAGCCGAGTGAGACCGAGGAAGAGCCGGTGGTCGCACGGCCCAAGGTCCCGCACATGATCGAGGATGCCCCGATCGTCGGCTCGCTCAATGTGCGCCAGTACGAAGAGCTGGTCGTCAGCGGCAAGGCCTACTGGAAGATCGCGCAAAAGGATAACCAGTACGTGCTCGCGTCCGCGATCTCGAAGCACCAGCCCTCGAAGTTCATCGGCGATCGCCTCGGTGATGACACCGGCATCGCGGTGCCGATCGCGTTCGTATATCCGCGCAGCGGCATGGTGCAGGCGTGGACGACGGCGAAAGCAAACGGCTCGGGCGTGATTCGCCAGCTCTCGGCGCGCACGCTCGTGCCGGTGCTCGAGACGTTCGCGGATCCGAAGGGCAACCCCCTCGCGTACCGGATCTCGCCAGCGGAGTGGATGGCCGCCGCCGACGTGCGGGTGTTCACCCCGACGGCGTTGCCGCCATCGCTCGGTAAAAAAGAGCGCTGGATCGATGTGGATCTCGACGCGCAGATCCTCGTCGCGTTCGAAGGTGATCAAGCGGTGTACGCGACGATGGTCAGCTCCGGTGGCAAGGAGACTCCGACGGAGACCGGGGTCTATCGGATGTGGCTCAAGGAATCCGAAGCCGACATGAAAGGCCTCAACGGCGAAGATCCATACTCCGTCGCGACGGTGCCATGGACGCAGTTTTTCAGCCCCGAGAAGGGTCTCGCGCTCCACACCGCCTACTGGCACGATCAGTTCGGCAGGCAGCGCAGTCACGGGTGCGTGAACCTCGCGCCGCGCGATGCGCGCTGGCTGTACTACTGGAGCGATCCGCAGGTCCCGCCGGGCTGGACGATGGCGGCTGGCGTGGTCGAGGCACCGGGCTCGATCGTGCGCATTCGATCCGCGGCCGATCCGACGCCCGAGCTCAAGGGCTACGCGAAGAAGGTCGCGGAGCTCGCGAAACCGTAGGTCAAGTCGAGACGATCGAGAGCTTGCGCGCGTTGACCTTCGCTTCGGCGGCATCCATCGCCGCGACGAGGTCTGCGCCGAACAGCGCACCGATCGTGTCTCGCGCTACGCGATACAGCGTCGGCGCGTCGGCCCGATAGGCGCACGAGTAGTCCTGATAGTCGTCGCTGACGAGGATCATGCCCTCGCCGTACGAGAGCGGGAACAGGCGGCAAATCGACGGCTTGATGCCATGAAAATCCCAGCCCTGTTCGATCGACGCGCGATGGATGCCGCAGCCGCGCTTGTCATGCGAGAGGAACAAGCAGCCCTTGGTGTGGACCGCGGTGCGAACGACGGTTCCCGAGGGCACGTCTGGATCGTGCTCGGGCTCGCTCTCGTCGAACCACGGCAGGTGCTGGACCTCGGTCGCGAGCACCGAGCGGATCTTGTCGGCGTTCGCGAGGATCGCGTCCTTCTCGAACAGATCGACATCGCAACCGTACTGGCAGCAGGCATCGAGCCGAACCGTGCCGGTCTCGTGGATCGCACACGAGTGCGTCATGCAATCAGCGACAACACGGCGCGTGAACACGTCGAGCTCGGCCTTCGTGAATCGCGGATGATCGAGGTCGACGTACGACATGGCGACGGACCTTAGCAGCTCGCGATCAGCTCTGCGAGGTCGATCCGCGAACCATCACCACCCTCGGAGCGATCGATCGCCAAGGTCAGCGCTGACAGCGTTGTTTGATCGAGCACGCAGTCGGGGTCGGGCACCACCGTGACGAAGTTGCGAAAGCAGGACTCGATCACCGGCAAGGAATTCTGGGTCATCCGGATCGGCGCGCCGTGCGTGCGACACACGAAGGGCCGCGCCTCGTAGATTTGACAGCGGCCTTCCGACGAGAGCGCGGCACAGCGATCCGTGGGGCCCGTGCCGACCGCCTCGCGGCTCGCCGCTGGCAGAGCTGAGAGCAGTGTCCGGATCTGATCGGCCTCGGCATGGGTCACCGAGAGACGCACGTGACAGCAATCCGAGCAACCCGATGCGCACTGCATATCGTTGCCGTGTCGGCCTTCCACTCTTGCGAAGAACCCGTCGACCTTCGTAGCCAGCTCGTGGTATCGCGACACCTAGCGAGCATAGCGGTCATGGACCTCAACGACATCGTTGTCTTCACGAAGGTCGCCGAAACCAAGAGCTTTACGGGTGCGGCGGATGCATTGGGTTTGCCGAAATCGACGGTGAGTCGCAAGCTCGCGCAGCTCGAGGAACGGCTCGGCGTGCGGCTCGTCCAGCGGACGACGCGCAAGCTCGCTCTCACGGATATCGGTGAGATGTACTACGAGCGCTGCTCGCGGATCGTCCACGATGTCATCGCGGCGGAGCAGCTCGTCACCGACATGCAAGCGACGCCACGCGGCCGCCTGCGGATCACCGCGCCCGTCGATTTCTCGACGCGCTGGCTCGGCGATATCGTCGCGGCCTTCCTCGCGCGCTATCCCGATATCAACATCGAGCTCGCGAGCTCCGATGAAGTCGTCGATCTGATCGAGGATGGCTTCGATGTCGCGGTGCGGTTCGGACCGATGCCGGAATCGACGCTGATCGCGCGCAAGCTGTGCTCGCTGTCGCTGGTGTTGGCGGCCTCGCCCGCGTACCTCGCAAAGACGCCGATGAGGTCGATCGACGATCTCGATGCGGCCGAGCACGTCCTGTTCACACCGACCACGGCGACCCAGGCGTGGACGCTGTTCAACGGCGATCAGACCCACGAGTTCGGCCGCCCGGCGCGGTTCGCGAGCAACAACTACGGCGCGGTTCGCGATGTCGCGCTCGCCGGCGGAGGCGTCGCGCTGCTCTCCGAGTTCATGGTCTCCGATTATCTGACCGCAGGCCAGCTCGTGCGCGTGCTACCCAAGTGGAGCACGAAGCAGACCGAGGTCCACGCGGTCTATCCGGCCCGCCACAACCTACCGCCGCGGCTCACGCTGTTCCTCGATCATCTCGCGAAGGCGCTCAGTCCTCCTCCGTGGGATCGCTGAGCCGCGATGACCATCACGCTCGACGACGTCGTCCACTGGGCCGACGTGTACTTGCTCCCGATCGGGACCAAGATCCTGTTCGCCGTCACCATCATCTTGGTCGGCCGCTTGCTGACTCGAGCCGTCCTGCGCGCGCTCGATCGCGTGATGGAACGCAGCAAGATGGACATCTCGCTGCGCAAGTTCCTCGGCGACGTCGCGTACGCGGTGTTGTTCGTGGTGGTGATCATCGCGTCGCTCGACACGGTCGGGATCAAGACCACCGCCGTGGTCGCGGTGCTCGGTGCTGCGGGCTTGGCGGTCGGCCTCGCGCTGCAAGGCTCGCTTTCGAACTTCGCGGCCGGCGTGATGCTGATCTTGCTGCGCCCTTACAAAGTTTCGGATCTCGTGATCATCGGCAAGTACACGGGTCACGTCGAAGCGATCAAGGTGTTCAACACCGTGATGATCACGGCTGATAACCGCGAGATCACGATTCCGAACGGCCAGATCATCGCCGCGCCGATCGAGAACCTCACCGTGCTCGGCCGGCGTCGGCTCGATCTGATCGTCAGCGTCGATCAAAAAGCCGACCTCGCGCAGATTCGCGCGTTGCTCGCGGCGGTGTTGACCAGCGTGCCCGACGCACCCGAGCCGAAGATCGAGATCTTCGAGATCACCGACGCGCTCGTGAAGCTGCAAGTGCGGCCATGGACAACCTGCGACGCGTATGCCGCCATGACGGCGGAGACAATGGAGCGGATCAAGACGGCGATGGATGGCGCGGGCGTGAAGTACGCAGTCGCGCTACAAGGTGCAACATGAATCCACAGCTATTGGCTGCTGGGGCGATCAATGGCGCGATCGCCGTCGCCGCGGGTGCATTCGGTGCGCATGCGCTCAAGGATCGGTTGAGCGAGAAGGCGCTCGCGGTGTTCGAGACCGCCGCGCGGTATCAGATGTATCACGCGCTCGCGATCGTACTGTGTGCGGCGCTCGCAGGTGGCCTGGCAGGCGCGCGCCTCTCGGGCTGGCTGTTCACCGGTGGCATTGTGCTGTTTTCAGGCAGCCTGTACGCGCTCGCGCTCAGCGACGTGAAGATGCTCGGCGCCATCACGCCGCTCGGCGGCCTGCTCTTCGTCGCGGGCTGGGTATGGCTCGCGATCTCGGCGTTGCGCTAGCTGCTTCGACGCGAACCTGTTTATCGTTGTCATATTGTAAAAGTGACACTAACATGGCGAGCATGAACTGCTTGCTAAGGCGTGAGTATGGGGCGGCGGACCTGATGCGGGCGCACCCGCCGATCCTCGAAGACAAGAACAAACAGCTCGTCCACTCGCTCGCGATGGCTGGACCTGAGCCGGAAGGTACGATCACCGTCACGCGCTGGGATTGCGAGTCGGGCGCCGAGCAGCTCGCGGCCATCGACGTGGTCGCGTTGGCCGGTTACTACGACTACGCGGGCGACACCGCGGGCGTGTGGCACGTCAACTTCGCAGACCCGACGTTGTTCGTCGCGTATGGCTCGAGCCTGCTCGCGCAAGATGAGCTCCAGTGCTGCGAACATCCGGCTCTCGGATCGATTCGAGAAGCGATGCGCGCAGAGAAGCTCGTCGCGAGGACGCAAGTCGACGGCCGACCGACCCCGATCTTGATCTCGGGTGTCGAGCGTCGCATCACGCTCGTGACGAAGCCGGATCTGGTCGCGGGCCGACCGTACGGGCTCTACGGCAACCGCTTCGGCGTCAGCGATGCAAAGACGATCCGTGAAGCCGTGCACGTGCATCGGCCCGCACCGACCAGCAACTTGATAGCGATCGCGGCACCGAGCGGACGAGGCGAGTACACCCGACCGCAGATCGACAACATCGTGTTCAACGCGGTCACCGGCTTCGCGGCGGCGGTTGCCGAGTCCGCCCGGCTGTGGCCGGGCACCCCGTGTGAAGTGCGCACCGGGTTCTGGGGCTGTGGTGCATTCGGCGGCAATCGCGAGCTCATGACGATGCTCCAGCTCCTCGCGGCACGCCTGGCGGGCGTCGCGTGCTTGAAGTTCTACGCCTTCGACGATGCGGGCCGCGCTGACTTCGACGCGGGGGCGCGCGCCCTGGAGAGGGTGCTCGGCGCGAAGGATCCGGATCTCTCGACGTTGCTCGAACGGATCGCCGATCTCGACTACGCCTGGGGCGTCGGCAACGGGACCTAACCGAAAATCACGTCGACGCCGCTCGCGTGCTTCTCGGTCCGGATCGGAAGGTCGAGGAACGCCTGGATGGTCTCGATGTTCGTCGTCGCATGGAGCGAGAGGTCGGCGCAGCGAAACCTGCCGCCGCCAGCGACCGCGAGCGGCAGCATC
>Ga0123338_10000249_pt1 | contig 55642 bp, 48 predicted proteins | sample grotaG_FD_89793 | JGI IMG/M metagenome (GOLD analysis project Ga0123338, IMG submission 89793) | Glacier valley bacterial and archeal communities from Borup Fiord, Nunavut, Canada, to study Microbial Dark Matter (Phase II) -... | ecosystem: Environmental > Aquatic > Freshwater > Ice > Glacier ... | reverse complement strand
GGAGATTCCCAGGTCAGACAGGTTTTGTTTTAAGATTGCATGGTACTTATCTACAATAGCGCGTGGGGTAGTATTTTCTTTCATGGCCTGGATGGTAATAGCAGCGCCATGTTCATCGCTTCCGCAAACATATACGACATCTCTTTTCTGCGCCCTTAGATAACGTACATAGATATCCGAAGGAAGATAGGCGCCCGCAAGGTGACCAATATGTTTTAGCCCGTTCGCGTAAGGCAATGCGGCCGTTACCAGGTATCTCTTAGGTTCATTCATATAATCTTATATTAAATAACAATGTCCGTCTGCAATTATTTTATATGGACAGTTGTCGGAATTTTTATAGTGAAAATGTTAACCGGCAAAACAAAGGGTTACAAAAATAGCTATTTGAGCGGTAAAGAAAAGAAAGTATCTATGTGAGTCAATTAAAAACTATTTACTCCAAGTATTAAGCGCTGCAATTTGCTGCTGCCGGTAATTCAATTCTTATAGCCGGAAATATTACAACCCCGGGTAGTGAAATAATTGATAATTTGGCTGATGAACCGCAAAAATTTTCTTTCTTCTATTGTGGTGACAACTACGGCTGTTCCTTTTATCGGGACGGGGAAGCAACATTTATTTAAAGATAATCCTATCATTCCTTCTTATCTTAAGCCAGGTGATATTATAGGAATTACCTGTCCTGCAGGATATACAACAAAAGAAGAGATACTACCATCGATTTTGCAAATGGAAAGCTGGGGATTTAATATTAAAATTGGAAATACCATTGGTAAAAGAGTATTCACTTTTGGTGGTACCGACGCAGAAAGAACCAATGATCTGCAGCAAATGCTGGATGATCAATCTATAAAAGCCATCATGTGTGCGAGAGGTGGTTATGGTTCTGTAAGAATTATCGATAACCTTGATTTTACAAATTTTGTAAGCCATCCTAAATGGTTAATTGGTTTTAGTGATATAACCGTATTGCACTGCCACCTCAACAGGAACTATGGTATTGCTTCCATTCATTCAAAAATGTGCAATAGCTTTTCCGATAACTGGAATAAAGCGGAGCCTCTCCAGGCAGAGACAATACTTTCTATCAGGCAGGCTTTAACAGGTGAAAAAATGAGTTACATTATTCCGGCAGTCATTTTCAACCGGCAGGGAAATGCCGATGGTGAATTGATAGGCGGCAATTTAAAAACAATTGAAACGCTTGCCGGCACCAGGTCTGATATACAAACAGCAGGGAAGATATTTTTTGTTGAAGATACCGGCGAATATCTTTACAGCATCGACCGCATGTTCCTCAACTTAAAACGCACAGGCAAGTTATCGGATTTGAAAGCATTGGTCATTGGCGGTTTCAAGATCAAACCTGACGACCCCGGTGATGAATTTGGAAGAACGCTGTATGAGATAGTGCTGGAAAAAGTAAAAGAATATTCATACCCCGTTTGTTTCGATTTCCCTGTTGGACATCAACGTAACAATTACGCATTTAAATGTGGCGTCAGGCACCGGCTTGAAATGAACGATACTTCGGCAACGCTAAAAGAAATTTAACGGCTATCTATGACTAAGACACCACCATATCTTAACAAAGGTGATACCATTGGCATCATTTGTCCTTCAGGTTTTATGCCGATGGATACAGCACATACTTGTGTAAGGACTTTGCAGGCATGGGGTTACCAGGTTAAAACCGGAAGCACTATGGAAAGCCATTCCGGTAATTATTTTTCAGGAACTGACAAGGAGCGATTGGATGACCTGCAAAGAATGATGGATGACGATAACATCAATGCTATTTTGTGTGCAAGAGGCGGATATGGTTTTGGAAGAATCATCGACCAGGTTGATTTCTCATCTTTCAAAAAAAAACCTAAATGGATCATTGGCTTTAGTGATATTACCGTGCTGCATTCTCATCTGTATGCAAACTATAAAATAGCATCCATGCACGCGCCTATGGCAGCTGCTTTCAATGCTGATGAGCATCATAATATTTATATTGAATCATTACAGAAAGCCATTGCAGGCGGTAAGGCAAGATATGAATGTTCCCCACACGCATTTAATCGGCAAGGAAAAGCTGTTGGTGAGTTAGTAGGTGGTAACCTTACTCTGATTGCTCATCTTACCGGCACGCCCTCTGATATCAAAACAAAAGGAAAAATTTTATTCCTTGAAGATGTAGGTGAATATCTCTACAATATCGACCGGATGCTTTACCAGCTAAAAAGAGCCGGGATGCTTGACAAACTTGCGGCCCTTATTGTCGGTGGCTTTACTGATAGTAAAGATACAGAGCGGCCTTTCGGCAAAACGGTTTATGAGATCATACATGATATTGTAAAAGATTATGACTACCCGGTATGTTTTAATTTTCCGGTAAGTCATGAAAAAGAAAATTATGCTATGAAAATCGGGATGGAGTATAAGTTAAAAGTGGAAACAGAAAAAGTAATATTAAAAGAACAGCCGGATAATAAAAAGGCAAAGGGCTACCGGCGATGAGGCTGTCCTTGTTATGAAAACCCTGCATTCAGTAGTTTGTTGTAATCATTTGCTGACTACATCATGTCAAAGAGACTTCAATGATAATTAAATCTGATTGGTAAATTTTAAATAATTTAGCTGATCTGGGAAATCAATTGATTTAACATTATCATAGTAAAAACCTATCATGACCTTTACGCAGCTTGAATACGTTATAGCAGTAGATACTTACCGGCACTTTGCACAGGCGGCAGCTAATTGTTTTATCAGTCAGCCTACCCTGAGCATGCAGATTCAGAAGCTGGAGACTGAACTGGGTATTCAATTATTCGACCGAAGCAAACAACCGGTGATCCCAACACCTTCGGGGATTGAAATTATACAACAAGCCAGGAAGATAATAACCGAAAAGAAGATGATGGGTGAGATAGTGCAAAGCAGGCTGGGCATACTCAGTGGTGAGTTGCGCATAGGTATCATCCCTACCCTCGCTCCCTACCTGCTCCCTTTATTCGTACAGAACTTCAACAAAAATTATCCTGATGTAAGACTGGTAGTGCAGGAAATGATGACGGATTTTATTATATCAAGACTTCGGGAAGGTCGTATTGATGTAGGCATACTCGTTACTCCATTGCAGGAGCAGGGTATAAAAGAATATGTTTTGTTTTATGAAGAACTGCTTGTATATGTTTCTAAAAAAAATAATTCTTACAAAAAAAATTATGTACTGGCAAAAGACATAGATCCAAAAAAATTATGGTTGCTGGAAGAAGGTCATTGTTTTCGTTCACAGATCGTTAACCTGTGCGCGTTACATAAGGCAAGCAGGGACGGCCATCATTTTGAATATGAAGCAGGAAGTATAGAAACGCTTCGCAAGATGGTAGAATTAAATGACGGCATTACCATCTTACCGGAACTAGCGACGATAGATCTTCCGGAAGCCCGGCAGCAACAGATCCGTCATTTTAAACAACCGGCTCCCATGCGCGAAGTAAGCCTGGTGGTGCACCGGGATTTTGTAAAGAAAAGATTGATAGAATTGCTTAAGAAAGAAATTATACAGTCGATACCCGCTAAGGTTAAAAAAAACAAGAATGCTTTGGTGTTGCCGGTTGAAGCGAGAGTCAACCTGTGAAGTTTTTAAAAATCTCCCAGGTTTTGAGGGAGGAGACTTCCCGTATTGCAAAGCTGCGAGGATAAGATTTCCAGCAACTGTAAGATTAATTATCCAGCAACGAATCAATTGTCTTAACCACCACCGGGTATTCATATAAATTGTGGTGCGTACCACCTGGTATAGTAATAAGTTTATCACCGGGTTTGAAAAATTTAGCCAGCCTCACCGAATTGCTGTAATGCACTGTCCAGTCGTTTGTTCCATGGATCATGATGATCGGATCGGTTACCTTTGGCAAATTTTCATAAGTTGGAAACTTGTAATGTATCATTTGCGTGATGGGGAATACAGGTATATAATATCCTATTGCTTCCGGCAGGCTGTAGTAAGGTGTTTCCAATACCAGGTACCGGCAATTTCTTATTGCCGCCAGCTGCGCCGCAACGCCTGTCCCCAATGACTTTCCATAAATAATTATCTGTTTTGCAGGGAACCTTGTCCTTGCTAGCTTGTACAGCTGCAAAGCTGATTCATTAACCAGCTTTTCAGAAAACACTCCGGTACTTTTTCCAAATCCAGGGTAATCTATCATCCATACATCATATCCCGACTTTGTAAAGTAAGGAGCGAATTTTTCATACCTCGATATATTAGTACGATTGCCATGAAAATAAAGTACGATCCCTTTATGGATACTATCGCCTGAAAGAAATTGGATAATGTTTATGTTGGTAGCATCATCGTAAGCAATATTTAATTCCTTAAATGGGACATTAAATTTATACTGATAGCCCGCCGGGAGTTTTACGGGATGCAAAATAACATAATCCTGCAGCAGGAATATTGCTATGCCCGTTAAACAATATATTACAATGCTGATCTGTATTATCACTGACCATTTTCTTTTTACCATCACTTAATACTTTAAAATATCGCGGATAAAATTATGGTATTCAGGGAAAGAGGGAAGGTTATTATGACTTCCGCCATGAATGTGAATCAGTGTTATCATGCGGGGATTTAATGCCTGCAATTTTTCACTGTTCGAAATAGGGATTAACCTGTCTTTTGTGCCATGCAATATATAGGTGTGGCACCTTACCCTGACAATCCATTTGTCTGTACGCAACCTGTAGCGGATCACCCATCGAACGGGTAACAGGGGTAAGTACCGTTCCATGATTTGCGTGAAACTGTAATAAGGCGCATCCAGTATCAGGTATCTTGGATTGTTGTCACTGGCAAGCTTCGCTGCAAACCCACTTCCGATGCTTCTTCCGTAAATTATAAGATGTTCCTGCTTGTATTGCTGCATTAAAGTTTCGTAAACAAACTGCATATCACTTAATAAATCTTTTTCACTGCGTTTACCGGTGCTTTTACCAAAGCCGCGATAGTCAACCATTACAACATCATAATCATACCTGTAAAAGTCTTTGGCATAGCGGGCCCATCCTTTAATACTACGCGTGTTTCCATGAAAATATAAAATCAGGCCTTTGGCATTCTCCCGAAAAAAATGAAGTCCGTTTATTCTTACACCCGGCTTTACTTCAAAGAATAATTCCCTGAAAGGAACATCATATTTAAATTTAAAGCCCGCGTGTAATTTCTCGGGTTTAAAGATGAACTTTTCCTGTACCAGGTATATGATAATAATAATTGCCACATACCCGGATATGATATAAACGATGGTAGAATTCAGAATGCCTTTACATTAAAGTTTGAAAGTTGAGCGCAGTCTAAGATAATCTATTACTTACAACAGTCAAATACAGGGTGTAATTTTTAACGTGTAGCTGCTGTAAGAGACAGCAGCCAAGTATCAGAGAGAAGAACTTCAAATAGATTCTTTACGTTTGACTGACCTGATGTTTTGATAAGTGAGAATTTGCTTATAGCCGAACAACTTCATAAGGCGGCTATAATTTGATCAACCACTTGTTTACTCATCAATTTAATATTTTCATCATATTGGTCGAGGTACTGGCCGGTAATTTTTTTAATTGATTGCAAATATTTTAACCCAAGTATTTTAACAGTGTTACTTACAGTTACAGAACCTTTTTTTGTTTCAATATTATCTTTCATGATCTTATAAGAAACATCCATATCAGTGTTGTCTGGTTGAAAAGTAACGTTGTCCCAACTAACGGCATAGATTACCCGTATGATAGGTCCCCTGTCATTAATCACAAAAAGATTTGGGATTTTATTGATGGTCAGTTCAATCTTTTGCCCTCCAACTTTCTGTTTAAGTCTCTTAGCATTTGAATAAGATTGAACCGCTGATTTAAAAGTGTTTATCGGAATATTTGGATTCAGCGTACAGGTATTTACGTAATCATACTGCCAGTAAAAAAGCAGCGGAAGCATATTCTTCGTTTCTTTTTTTGTAGAAGAAGATTTTTGATCAGTGGTAATAAAAGGAGACGTTACAGATAAATAATCGCTTTGTGATTTACTTTTAAAATTATTACTCTCTCCGTATCTGCCATCAACCCATTTATTTATCTTCTTCGGACCAAGACAACCTGTCAGCAATATCGTTATCGTTATAATCAATAGTACCCTTTGGTTCTTCATAATATTAAACATTTAAAATGCTGTTTAGTAATAATTAAACGTATGTTTCCTTATCCGCTGTCAAATGATAGCTAACACTTAAATCTACCCTTAACATAACACTATAAACTAATTACCAGGTTTAATTATTGTTATACCTGATCTTCTTTAAGGATATTGTTAAAAAAGTAAATTTTGAGGGAAAAAATGATCTTGTCTATTTGTATTGCGTTGTATAAAAGAACAATTCCTACTTTGGCAAGTAACATGTATTTTTAAATACGCAATCGTCCTTTATGATGAACAAGTTTTTTGCTTCCATTTGTATTTTGATTTTTTCCTTACCTGCCTTGTCACAGGCTCCCCGGATTATTTATTCTGAACCGGAACGGGAAGATTCCCGCAGAACCGAATTCGAGGTCATTGGCAAAGTGGGTGGAAACTTCCTGGTTTATAAGAACAACCGCAATGATCATGATGTATGCGTGTACGATAACGATATGCACTTAAAGGAAAGAATAAAGCTGGAGACATCCGACCGTTGGGTAAACGTAGACTTTATCGCTTATCCTGATTTCTGTTACATGATCTATCAATACCAGAAACGAAGCACCTTGTATTGTGTAGGCGTAAAGCTGGATGGCAATGGTAAAAGAATTGGTCAGCCCATGGATCTGGACACTACTCAGATTGGATTTGCCGCCAGCAATAAAATTTATACAACGATATTCAGCGAAGACAAGAAGAAGATCATGATCTTCAAAATTAATAACCGCAATCAGAAGAACTTCTATTTTACAAGCTTGCTTTTTAATGACCAGTTGGAACTTCTTGGCAGAAATCGCATGAACATGGCTATGGAAGAAAGAAATGATTATTTTACCGATTTCCTCCTTACCAATGAAGGTGACATGGGATTTGGAATATTCCGTCGCAGCGCTAACAATGAGCAGATAACAAAAGTAATGATGGTAACAAAAACACCGGAAGCGCTTGACTTTTCGGTGAAAGATGTAGAGATTGGAAGTCTTATCCTCGATGAATTAAAACTTAAAATTGACAACACAAATAAACGCATTTTACTTAACGCGCTCTATTACAAGCAAAGAAGAGGTAACATAGAAGGGTTGTATTCTTTGTCATGGGATAAAGATAAAAATATTAAGATTAATGATAAAACAACCCCGTTTAATGAAGATTTACGTTCGGTGGCAAAAAGCGCTGAAGGCAACAGGAAGATGGCCTTCAATGATTATTTTATTAAAAACATTGTCATTCGCAAAGATGGTGGATACCTTGTTGTAGGTGAGTCGTTGTACTCTTCTTCAAGAGGTAATACTTTTAACCGCTGGAACTATAATTCTTTTGGTAATCCATGGGGATCCGGGCTTGACTATTCATATTGGTCTCCCATGTATAGCAATCCCTGGTATATGCCCTGGAACAGGTATGGAAATATAAACGCTACCCGGTATTACGCTGAAAACATCATGGTGCTTTCCTTTAACAGGGAAGGTGTACTTGAATGGAGCAATGTTATTGATAAGTCGCAGTATGATGATGAGACAGATAACATGATATCTTTCCAGACTATCAACACTGGCACGGAATTACATTTTTTATTTAACCAGCTTGAGCGCAGAACACTTCTGTTGCATGACCAGAGTATTGGTCCTGATGGAAAAGTGTTTAGAAACCCTACCCTTAAAAATCTTGATAAAGGCTATGAATTTATGCCGCGTTTTGGTAAACAGGTAGGTTTACACCAGATAATAATACCTTGTCTTTACAGAAATTATCTTTGCTTTGCAAAAATTGATTTCTAATGAAAAGTTGTTCATAAGGTGGTTCGTATCTTCAAAAACAAAAATCCGGGTAATGCCCTATTGTTGCTGCTTTATGCGCTGTTTTTAAAGTTTCCTCTTTTCCTGCACCCGGTAAAGCCGATGCCAGACCAGGGTAATAATTATATTTATTATCTTGTTATTAAACTGATAGAACCTTTATCTAAAAACTTTCCGGTAATATTTTCACTGATTGCATTTTTATTATTCTTCACACAGGCGACGCTGCTTAACCGGATTGCAAATTCTCTCAAACTTTTTCCAAAGTCTAATTACCTTGTAGGGATGTCCTTTCTTCTTACAACTTCTTTGCTTAAAGACTGGACATCATTCTCTGCTCCCTTACTTGTTAATTCTTTGATGATATGGATATGGTACAGAATGGTGGGCTTATATAACAACAGCAATCCTAAAACGGCTATATATAATGTAGCGGTAATTATTGGCTTCTTACCGCTTGTATATAGTCCGGCAATAGCTTTTATATTGCTTTTATTGATCGCTTTAGTAATTACCCGCCCGCTTGAAGTAACAGAATGGATGGTTGCATTATTAGGAATCCTGACGCCATATTATTTCCTGTTCGTAATATTATTTCTTTCAGATCAGTGGCAGGTAAGTAAAGCCGTGCCAACCTTATTATTACACTTCCCAAAGTTAGCAGGCTCGCTTTGGTTAACTGCGGGTATTGGGTTATTGTTGCTTCCATTTTTATCAGGTGGATATTTTGTCCAGACGAACCTTAACAAAATGTTGATCCATGCAAGAAAAACATGGGGATTATTGCTTTGGTTTTTTATAGTTGGTATCATTATTATATTTATTAATCCGGCTGATACTTATTTGCACTGGATGCTTTTATTAATACCTGTTGCGGCATTTCATGCAGCAGCCTATTATTATATCAGCGCACGCTGGCTCACAGCTATGTTGCATTGGATCAGCTTTGCGTTTGCAATTGTAACCGGCTATAATTTGATTTAAAGTCTAAAGCCAGTGTTACGATTTCGTATGTCCTGGAACAAATTCAATTTCTTACCTGACCTTAATTCATAACTTTAACCTTTCATCTAATTTAAAATTTTAACTGTATGAAATTTGGTGTAGTTGTTTTTCCGGGTTCCAACTGCGACAGAGACATGCAGGATGCCCTGCAAACAGATCTTAAAAAAGAGGTTATCATGCTCTGGCATAAGGATAGCGATCTTTCAATGTTTGCAAAAGGGGATTGTATAATTCTTCCCGGCGGTTTTTCTTACGGAGATTATCTGCGATGCGGCGCTATAGCAAGGTTTAGCCCGATGATGCAAAGTGTTATCCAGTTTGCCGGCAGTGGAGGTAAAGTGTTAGGCGTTTGTAATGGCTTCCAGATTTTATGTGAATCTCATTTACTACCAGGCGTTCTGCTGCGCAATGCTAACCAGCGTTTTGTTTGTAAAAATATTTACCTCAAAGGAATCGGTTCCGTAGATAAACCTTTAAAGATTCCTGTTGCTCATGGTGAAGGAAGGTTTTATGCTGATGAAGTGACCTTAGACTCACTGGAGGCCAATGAGCAGGTTATCTATACTTATTGTGAGAAAAACGGTAACGTTACAGAAGCCGGTAATCCTAACGGAGCACTTCGTAATATCGCCGGTATCTGTAACATGCAAAGAAATGTTTTTGGGATGATGCCTCATCCTGAGCGTGCAAGCTCCGCCGAAGTGGGAAACATTGATGGCAGAATTATTTTGAATGCCCTTTTAATGAATTGAAGAGTTCTTTTACGTTGGAATTTATAATAGAATGTGTTTTGCTGTCAACTACAGGTAATTCCCCGGAAGCGGTAGTTAATATTATTATTTTGTGGTAGCTTATTGTCATCCAATATTGAAAGCATGCTGCTAACTACTGGTTGTATAAACGGTTGCTAAATTTTATAAAATCATTTACATTCATTAACTGACCTTTACACCTTCTCTAATTTAAATCAATTAATTCTTCATGAAAGCTAATTTACTTTTTTTGTTTTTTGTATTAACGGGGCTTGTATCGATGGCGCAGTCTGAAAAAGCCGTCAAATGGAGTTATGCAGTAAAAAAGCTGGCTGATAAAACATACGAGGTTAGTATGATCGCCAATATCAGCGGTGATTATCACATGTATGCACAGAATGTAGGAGTTGATGGTCCTGCTCCAACTATTTTTACATTCACTAAAAATCCACTAACAATACTGGATGGTAATGTAAGGGAAGTTGGTAAAGTTGTTAAAAAGTTTGAAAGCGTATGGGGCGGTAATGTTAACTATTATGAAAAAAACGTAAACTTTGTACAGGTTGTGAAACTGAAAGCAAATGTTAAAACCAATCTTTCCGGCAAGGTCGAATTTATGGTTTGCGACGAAAAACAATGCCTGCCACCAAGCACTGTAGATATTAAAGTTAATATCGGAGATTAATATACCGGTTGATAATAGTCTATGATAACGAGTTCTTCTGAGGAACTCGTTTTTTATAAGTGATCAAACTAATATAATGAAACTGTATCTGCGCTTTTTTCCACTCTTTTTTTTATTAGCTACTTCCCTCACCACATTTTCGCAGGCTACTAATAACAAGGTTGTTGAATGGAAATTGAGTGCGGCCAATAAGTCAGGTAATAAATATATCATTTCCATAAAAGGATTTATTGAGCCGGGGTGGAAACTGTTTTCTACCCTTATGAGTGATGATGATCCTAACACCAGGGTTAAACTTGATAGTACAGCCTTAAAATTTGCAACCATTGAAAGTGTTACTGAAAGCAACAACCTTCGGCAACTTAAAGAGCCACTCTTTGATAACAAAGTAATAAAGTTTTTTGAAAAAGAGGTGGTGTTTAAAGTGACTCTCTCCCTTAAGGACAAATCAAAAGAAACTATCAAAGGCGCAATTACTTATATGGCGCTGAAAGGACAAGAAGTAGTTGGTCCCGAAGAAGTGCCTTTTCGCTTCTCATTAGATGCCGGAGGTAACCTGGTATCAGAAACAGGTGGAGGCCAGGAATCAATTGCCGGTAATGAGAAGATACTAAGAAAGTCGATCGACATAAAAAACCCGGTGGAGAAATGCGGCGGTACCGGCGCCGAAGACAATGCTTCAAAAAGTTTATGGGGAATATTTCTGTTGGGTTTCCTGGGTGGACTGGTAGCGTTGATTATGCCCTGCACCTTCCCGATGATACCACTTACTGTTTCATTTTTTACTAAAAAATCCGGCACCCGTTCCAAAGGAATTTTTAATGCGTCTATGTATGGATTTTTTATTTTTCTTATCTATGTCCTCCTTAGCGTCCCCTTTTATTTTTTGGATTCTGGTAGTTCCGATATTCTTAATAATATCTCTACCAATGCATGGCTGAATATATTTTTTGCAATCATCTTTCTTGTTTTCGCTGTTTCATTTTTTGGCTACTTCGAAATAGCGCTGCCAAGCAGGTTTACCAACACAGTTGACTCCAAATCCAATGTAGGCAGCCTTAGTGGTATATTTTTTATGGCATTGACGCTTGCGATCGTATCTTTCTCGTGCACCGGTCCAATATTGGGATCGTTGCTGGTAGGTGCTTTAAACCAGAATGGTGGTGCGCTTCAATTAACAATTGCCATGGCCGGCTTTGGAATAGCGCTTGGATTGCCGTTTGCCTTGTTTGCATTGTTTCCTCATTGGCTCAGTTCGCTTCCACGCTCAGGCGGCTGGATGAACTCAGTAAAAATCGTTTTTGGATTTATTGAACTTGCGCTTGCGATAAAATTTTTATCAAACGCCGACCTTGTTGAACATTGGGGTCTATTGAAAAGAGAAATCTTTTTTGGTATATGGATCATTGTCGGAGCCTGCCTTGTTTTATATTTATTTGGAATATTAAAATTCAAACACGATCCTCCTCCTAAAAAACTTGGTAAATTCAGGATAGGTATGGCGCTGGTCTTTCTTGCATTTACTATCTATCTTTTGCCAGGCTTAACAAAAACCAAGTACGCTAATCTTTCCCTTATCAGTGGTTTTCCACCACCGTTATCCTATAGCATATATGGAAAGGATCTTGTAAAAATTTGTGGTGTTGAACCGACGCTGATCAATGATTACGAAAAAGCATTGCAGTTGTCGAAAGAGCAGAATAAACCGGTACTGATTGATTTCACCGGATGGGCCTGCGTTAATTGTCGTAAGATGGAGGAGAATATATGGCCTGATGCAGCTATAAAGGAATTGATTGATAAAAATTTTATACTGGTATCCTTGTATGTCGATGACCGGGGCAAGTTGCCGGATCCTTTTACTTATACTTCTTCAGACGGATCAAAAAAAAATATAACAACCATCGGCGATAAATATATAACGTTTCAGGATGTAAATTTTAAAGTGCAGGCTCAGCCTTACTATGTAATTCTAAACGGAAATGAAAAGTTACTTACCTACCCGGTAGCATATACACCGGATAAAAAGGAATATCTAAGCTGGCTGCAGTGTGGCTTAAAAGCGTTTAAGCAGGCTGGCAGATGAATAAAAAAGCCCCGTACTGGTACGGGGCTTTTAATTTGGCGTCATTCTGTTCCAGCCTTCCGATGGCAGGCAATTAATAATACCGGATGGAGGACCAGAATGACAAAATCTTTATTTGTTTTGTGAAGATAGTTTGTAGCAATGATATCTGCAAGCTAACCATTGTTTATCTTAAAAATTACATCGTTACAAAGCAATACGTTTTTCAAGCATCATCTTTCTGAGATTTATTAATCCGTAGCGCATTCTTCCTAAAGCGGTGTTGATACTGCAGTTTGTTAAAGTGGCAATCTCTTTAAAGCTAAGCTCAGAAAAGTGGCGTAAAATAATAACCTCACGCTGATCTTCGGGAAGCAGTTCGAGCATTTTATGAAGCCTGTTATCGCTTTGATCTCTCATCATTTTTACGTCAGCTCCTTCTTCTGAAAAATGGAGCACTTCAAAAATATCGTGGTTATCACTGGTTTTTATAGCCGGGCTTCTTTTAACTTTTCTGAAATGATCTACACATAAGTTATGCGCAATTCGTACCGCCCAGGGAAGAAATTTGCCTTCTTCGGTATATCGTCCACCACGAATAGTATCAATGATTTTTATTAGTACATCCTGGAAGATATCTTCTGCTAAATACTTATCCTTGACCAAATAAAGAATTGATGTGTACAACTTATCTTTATGCCTGAGCACCAGTGCTTCTAAGGCATTAAGATTGCCTTCTGTAAAAAGAAGGATAAGCTCATAGTCTGTCTTAAGGCGAAGTGATTTCATAAACCTCTACTGTTTAAAATTTAATATACGGGATAATTAAATTGTGGATTTTAAACTAAAGTAGAAGTGAGTGCGATAGGCAAAATGATTTTCAAATTGTTAACGAGTATAAATCACAGATAAAAATAGTAATTTTCCTTAATCTGACAAGAAATCTTTAGAAACTTTTTTAACCATTCATCTTACTACTTGTTATTTAAATAGTTGGAGTTTTTAATTTCTATCAACTTCTAATCTGTTTAAAGAAAATTGGTCGATAATCAACCAGCTAATTATATTGACTGATTACAATCGTTTAAGTTAATCCTGTTGTAAAAAATCATTTGATAATTTTCATAAGCATACCAGTTGCTTAGATGGTTATTCTTTCTAAAAAAATTACAATAAATTTTATTTTTATATTATTATGGCAGTTGTCACTAAAAGGGTTAAGAAAAAAGTTGATGAATTAGCAGGTCAACTCAATAACAATAATATTTTAATTAAGGGAGCGAAGGTTCACAACTTAAAGAATGTTACTGTGGAGATTCCCCGTAATAAATTAATAGTTGTTACCGGCGTTTCGGGTTCAGGAAAATCTTCTCTTACAATCGATACATTATACGCGGAAGGCCAACGAAGGTACGCTGAGAGTCTTAGCTCCTATGCCCGCCAGTTTCTGATGCGGATGAACAAGCCTGATGTGGATTTCATCAAAGGATTATGCCCTGCTATTGCCATTGAGCAGAAGGTTATATCACGTACCCCCCGGTCGACAGTAGGCAGCATGACTGAAATTTACGATTATCTTAGATTGTTATATGCCAGGATAGGGCAAACGATTTCTCCGGTCTCAGGAAGAAAAGTGAAAAAAGATGATGTGGCGGATATCATTAATGCAATAACCAGTTTAAAAACCGGTGACAAAGTATTATTGCTCGTTGCTTTCCGTCGCCATAAGAACCGGGATGCAAAAGAAGATCTTAACATTTTATTGCAAAAAGGTTTTTCCAGGATCTATAGTGATACGCAAGTGCTGCGTATTGAAGATTTATTGGAAGAAAATGCGCCGGCTTTTCAAATTGCTGCTAATTCGGCTAACGGGTATCCCGGAACTTTTTTATTGATAGACCGCTTAGTAGTAAAAGATTTTGATGAAGATGACAGGCACCGGATGGCTGACTCTATTGGCACTGCTTTGTATGAAGGTGAAGGAGAGGTATACCTTGAAATAAATGGAATGGATGTAATGCATTTCTCTAATAAATTTGAGCTTGACGGGATTATTTTCGAGGAACCTGTGCCAAATTTATTTTCATTTAACAATCCTTTCGGCGCCTGTCCTACCTGTGAGGGTTTTTCGCTGGTTCTGGGCATCGATACTGATCTTGTAATACCCGACAAGCGGTTAAGTATTTATGAGGGTGCGGTAGCTCCATGGAAAGGAGAAAAATTAAGCCGCTGGAAAGATGAATTTATTAAGGCCTCAAAGCATTTCGATTTCCCGGTTCATAAACCGGTGTTTGATCTTACAGCTGCACAGTACAAATCTTTATGGGAAGGCAATCAATATACAAACGGCATCAATGCTTTTTTTAAAGAGGTTGAACAAAACCTGTATAAGATTCAATACCGGGTTTTGTTAAGCCGGTACAGGGGGAAAACATTGTGTCCGGATTGCAAAGGCTACCGTTTACGCAAAGAAGCGCTTTTTATAAAAGTGAACGATAGGCACATCGGCGAATTATGTGAGATGCCGGTAAACCACTTACAGCAATGGTTTGACGACCTGGTGTTATCAGACCAGGACAGGCAGATAGCTAAACGCATACTCATTGAAATTCAATCAAGAATCAAGACACTGCTGGATGTAGGCCTGGGTTACCTCACCTTAAATCGTCTTGCCAATTCATTAAGCGGTGGTGAGGGGCAGCGTATCCAGCTTACAAGGAGCCTTGGAAGCAACCTTACCAACTCATTATATATTCTTGATGAACCATCGATTGGTTTACATTCCAGGGATACGGCACGGCTGATACAGGTGTTGAAATCGCTGAGAGATCTTGGCAACACTGTTGTAGTAGTAGAGCATGATGAGATGATGATGCGGGAAGCAGATCATATCATTGATATGGGACCGCTGGCCAGTCATCTTGGCGGTGAAGTAGTGGCAGCAGGTAACTACCAGGAAATTATCAGTCATCCAGAAAGTCTTACTGGCAAGTACTTAAAAGGAACCCTTACCATAGAAGTTCCAAAGTCCTTACGAAAGAAAACAAGTGTTATCCGGGTGTTGGGAGCACGTCAGCATAATCTTAAAAATATAGATATCGAGTTTCCGCTTCACCTGCTTTGTGTAATCAGCGGGGTAAGCGGAAGCGGCAAAACAACATTAGTAAAACAGATTTTATATCCTGCCTTACAAAAAATAAAAGGTGAATTCGCGGACAAAGTGGGTATGCATAAAGCAGTTACCGGTGATGTCGAAAGCATCAGCCAGGTTGAAATGATTGACCAGAATCCTATTGGCAAATCGTCAAGAAGTAATCCTGTTACTTATATAAAGGCTTATGATGAGATCAGGGAATTGTTTGCCAGGCAGCCACTAAGTAAGATTCGCGGCTTTCTGCCAAAGCATTTTTCCTTTAACGTAGATGGTGGCCGGTGCGATGCCTGCAAAGGAGAAGGTGAGCAGGTAGTGGAGATGCAGTTTCTTGCTGATGTTCATTTAACCTGCGAAGTATGCGGAGGAAAAAGATTTAAAGAAGAAGTACTTGAAGTACTATACAAAGGCAAAAGCATTTATGATGTGCTTGATATGAGTGTGGAAGAATCTATAGTATATTTTGCGGAGGAGAAAGAAGTTGTTGTAAAGATAAAACCACTTAGCAGTGTAGGCTTGGGTTATGTGAAACTCGGACAATCCTCCGATACACTGTCAGGAGGTGAAGCACAACGGGTTAAGCTTGCCTCTTTTTTAGGGAAGGGAAAAAGTCAGGGGCACATCTTGTTTATATTTGATGAGCCCACCACAGGTTTACACTTCCATGATATAAAAAAATTACTGATCTCATTTAACGCGCTGATAGACCAGGGCCACTCGGTGATTGTTATCGAGCACAATATAGATGTAATAAAAAGTGCTGACTGGGTGATAGACCTGGGCCCTGAAGCAGGGGAAGATGGCGGAGACGTAGTATACGCCGGGATACCTTCAGGCTTAAAAGATGTCTTAGCCAGCGAAACAGGAAAGTTTATGTAATGATGAAATCAGTTATGAATTATGAGTTATACAAGTTTCCGAGGAATATAAATTTCATAATTCATAACTACCTTAACCTATCCAGGCTCTTCACCAGGCGTTCATCTTTATAAATTCTTCTTGAGGCGAGGAAAAAGAAAATCGTCATAGCGATAGGAAGCAGTCCGCCCCAATAGTAAGAACCCTTGACCAGAGTATTGGTTGTTTTAAAATGTTCAATATGCCATACCTCTAATCCAATAAGTACTATCGAAAGCAGTATTCCCAGTACACTTAATTTAAATTGCAGCGGACGTTTTCTGAAAAGAAAAATACATCCTAACGCCAGCGCAGCCAGGCATATACTTACAGCGAATAAAAGAAGGCTTTCCGTTGCCATAACCTGTTTGATCATGTTGTTGGCAAGCGTTCCTGTAAAAAGCGGGACTGCTGTCAGGGCGCTGCCACAAACTGCTGCAAGTAATAACCACACCGATTGAACACGTTGAATCATAGCAAATAATTTCAGTTGCAAGTTATTTAAACAAATTCAATTCACCGGTGGCATCTGTTCACTTTAATTTTTTATAACTTTAAATACATTGTTACCAGTGTTACGATAAGTGTAAAATCATGTATTGATTGGCTATCAGTTATCAGCTATCAGCCATCAGCTTTCAGGAAGAAAATCTTTCATTATATTGCTTATAAGAATATCTTCAAATGTTTTTTACTGTGTAAGAAATAAAATAATATGGATCAACTATATATCTAACAAATGAAGTTAGTATTTTTACTTACATAGAATGGTACAATAACGCATAACCAGAAGTGCTATGATTTTTCGCAAATTATTGTTCGATAATGCAGAGCGGGAAATAATTGATAAGCTTTTGGAACCAGGAGTTTCGAAAAGAAAAGGCGAGGAAGATCTCTTTAAAAAGTTTTCTTATTTTGTAAGAGAAGGTGTCCGCAAGCATTCCCTTTCTGAAGACGAGGCACTCGATGCCTACTCAGATACCGTAATGGTGGCTATTGATAAGATAATTAATGCATCTTTTAAAGCGGAATCCTCCCTTAAGACATACATATTCCAGATCTTTCATAATAAGTGTGTTGACCTGATCAGAAAAAAGACGACTAATAAAAATAGCGTACATAATACATCTTCACTTTCAGACATGTTAGTACAAGTTCCTGATACCTGTAAACCTATTATTCAGCAAATGATGGAAAAGGCAAACTGGGAACTTTTAAAAGATATTCTTGATAAACTTGGTGGTAACTGCAAGCAGTTACTATTATTATTTGCAGATGGATTTTCAGATAAGGCAATAGCAGTGGAATTAGTTTATAAAACCGCTGATGTAGTAAAAACCAGCCGCCTTCGCTGTATTGAAAAATTACGCCAATTATATAAACCGAAAAAGTAATTAATTATGGAAAAAATTGAATACATTGATGATTACTTTAAAGGCGTAATAATTCCTGAAAAAAAATCAGTTTTTGAACAACGACTTTTGACGGATAAAGATTTTGCAGAAGAAGTGGCATTTTACCTGAGTATTGTTCAGGTTGCACGGACTAGTAACAACGAAATCAAAAGAGGTCACTTAAGAGAACTTTATTACAATAATATTTCGCATAATTCAGTACCCACCACACTAAGAAAATTATGGCCCTATGCAGCAATGATTGCAGCTGCATTGATTACACTGGTTGTAGGTTTCTACTTATACACGCAGCCGGTAACGGAGCCATCAAAATTAGCAGATGCATATTTCAGTGATCACGTTCTCACCATGGGTGTGCCAATGGGTAATACCAATGGCCTGCTAATTCAAGGCAGGGACTTATACAATGTTGGCAACTATTCAGGATCTTTAAAAAAATTTAAAGAATTGTTAGAAAGAGATACCTCAAATACCGAAGCCAAAGAATATGCCGGTCTAGCTGCCTTTAAATTGAATGACTATAAAACAGCTTTCAATTATTTCGCCCAGGTTGCGGGTAAGGAAGATCTGATTGCTAACCCCGGTAAATTTTACCAGGCATTGACACTAATGAAACAAAACACTCCCTTCGATAAAGAAAACTACAAGCGTTTGTTAAGTGAAGTTGTAAAAGATAATCTTTTCGGTAAAGAGGAAGCAGTTATATTCCTTAAAAAGTTAAACTAATTAATTACTATAAACCTTAAAAAATGCCTACCAATAAAAATGCTGAATTATACCTGCAATGGGATATATTGTACAAAACTGTCAAAACCAAAAAGCAAAGAGATCATGTTGTAAAAGTACTTTTAGATGATATTAAAGCAGGCGTTAAACCAGGTGACGACTCTGTATTTCTTAACTATGAAATGTTTAAATCGGAATCTAATAGATTATTGTATGTCTTAAGAATTTTTAAACAGATTAAGATTGTGCAGAATGGACGAGCATCAGCCCTACGCGCAATGGATGTCAACACGGATGATTCCTCTACAGACATATCGGGTCCTATATCACCGTCCGGTCCTAAGATACCACCACCGCCTGGTGTCGCCAGTATCATAGCCACTAACTTTATTGTATAAATTTGTATTAGACAGTTGTTGACACTGTACACAAATTTGTTTATTAAAATGCGCCGGAATTATTTGATTATATTCCTACTCTTACTTTTACCTCCGGGACTTTCGCACGCCCAGGATATGGATAGCAAAATGTTGAGAGATAAACTTATCATGCTGCGAAAATCGGGTGGCGTTTCTCCATCACAGCAATTAAAGCAACTGCTTACATACGAAGCAGCGTCAGCATTTAGTCCGTATCGCAATGATTCCGTCAGGGTTTTATTACTTGAATACATTTATAAATTATACTTAAATAATACCCAATCTACCCGTGCGTTGTATTATGCTTTGAAAGCCATTAATATCGTAGCTAATAATTTAAATAGCCCGGCGATAAATCATGCTTACCAAATCAAAAACTATTATAACCTTGCGGTAGCTTATGATTCATTAAAAAAAACTACCGACAAAATAAAGGCTTATGATAGCTGTATTACTGTCGCGAAGCGATTGAAAATCGTTAATTTGTATTCTCTTTATTCACTGCTTGAAAAATTAAAATATCAAAATAATATTGGTGATTATGACCTGTGTATAAGCCAGGCAAATCTTGGGGAAACATTCAGTGGCCAATATATCACTCAAAATAAAAATCAGTGGTTTAACGATTCCATTTCCTATTCCTTAGCGTTTACAATACAGAAAGCCAATGCTTTGCTGTCGTTACACAAAGGAGATGATGCTGCGGCACTGCTTTTGAGTAAGATGAAAACCTGTAACTCCAGGACGGCTGATGAATTCATGGGTGTACTTAACGAGCAGCTTGCTATGGCGAAGACACAGCAGAAAAATTACCAGGAAGCGCTTCGATATTACAAGCAGGCACTTAAATATTATAAAAAACAAAAAGACACCCTGAGTTATAAAGACAATATTCATAATATAGGATTTTTGTATGATGACAATTACAAGAATTATGACTCTGCATTATACTTTTATCACAGCGCAATTGAAATTAAAGTTGTGGGTTCGGGCCGTAGTAAGTTAGATTCTATTAATTCATTAAACATCTATTCCAATATCGGTAATGTATTTGCACACCGGCTACAGTTTGATTCCGCCCAACACTATTTTCAATGCGCTTTCAACCTGATAAAAAAGGGAACAAACGAAAGCGAGGTTTTGCAAAGTTCACTGGATGATTTTATAAGTAATCAAAAAGTTGAATATATCACCGGGCTATTTATAAATAAAGGCAGTGCTTTTTACAATCAATATCTCACCACCAAAAATCCTGTTTTTGTTTACGAGGCAATACGTATGTATAAGATAACTGACCGGCTGCTTGAAAGAATTAAATCTAATCAGTTAGAAATTCAATCCAAGTTATTCTGGCGCAGAAATACACATCCCATTTATGAACAGGCAATAGAAGCCTGTATTAAAGCCGGCAAATCGGAAGATGCATTTTATTTTTTTGAAAGAAGTCGGGCAATTTTATTGTACGATCAAATAAAAGAACAAAGAGGCATTGATGAAGCTGATATTTTAAAGCAACAAGAACTGAGAGACGACATTACCAGTCTGCGGCAACAATCTGATAACCTTGAGCCGGGTTCAGTTGATTATAAAATAGCGCAAAATAATATATCAGATCTTAAAGACAAGCAGCGTAATTTACTTCAGCAGATCAAAGTCAAGAACCCTTTATACTTTAGTAATTTCCTTGATACTGCTTTTACCGGTTTGAATGATATCCGACGGAGTATTTTAAAAGATCATACCCTGATAGAGATTTTTTCCGGTGATAGCATTGTTTACTCGATGATAGTAACTGCCAAAGAGATTTATTTTAACAGGATTAATAAAGCAGCGTATGACAGCGCCATTTATCAATGCCTTTCTTACATCTCTAATCCTGCTTTGTCAAACAGTAAAAGCAGATTTAATTCTTTTGTAAAAAAATCCAGCCACTTATACAATCTTGTCATTCAAAACAAAAATCTTCCGGATGATAAAGTAATATTTTCAACCGATGGACATTACTTTCCTTTTGAAACGCTTGTTATAGATTCTGTTGCGGAAGGGCCGGTTTATTTCATTGAAAAATATGCAGTAAGTTATACCTATTCAGCCCGTTACCTGATGGGCCAGTTCAGCGGCAACCCTACGTTGATCCCGGGTAATTTTCTCGGCGTGGCCCCCGTTTCTTTTCCTGCAAAAAATTTACTGTCGGTTTTGCCAGGTAGCGATAAGGCCATCAAAGAGGAAGCGTCTTTTTTTGCTGTGTCAAATATCCTGTTAAATAAAAATGCGACGAAGAAAAGTTTCCTTAAAAATTTCGGCCTCTACCAGGTAATACAATTGTACAGTCATTCCTCTGATAGCAGCGTTAGGGGGGAGCCGGTTATTTATTTTGCTGATGAACCGCTGTATTTGTCAGAACTCAATAACATAAAAACCCCGGCTACTAGGCTTGTAATTCTTTCTGCCTGCGAAACCGGCAAGGGCGAATTGTTTCAGGGAGAAGGAGTATTTAGTTTTAGCAGAGCTTTTGCCGCATTGGGTGTGCCTTCCTGCATCAATAATTTATGGTCGGTAGAAAATGAAGCGACTTATAAACTAACAAACTTGTTTTATAAATACCTGTCTGAAGGATTTGCTGTAGATGAAGCGCTGCGGTTGGCTAAACTAGCATTCATCAAGACTTCTTCCGCTAAGAACCGGATGCCCTATTTCTGGGCCGCCGCTATAGTTGCGGGTAAAGCGGAAGCTATACCATTTAAAGATAAACCAAACCACATTCTTATCATTACCGTTGTTATAACAATCGCTGCTTTTATTTTATTACTGCTTATCAGAATTATACAATCAAAAGCTCTCAGCCATCAGCTATCAGTCGTCAGACGATAGCAACTCCCTATGCTATTTCATACACTTATCTTATCAATCATTACCATCGACAAAATGCAATGCGCGCTGTCAGGGCAATTCAGGATAGAGCGGGAACCGGATCATGAATTCATTAACTTCTTTTTTAACAGATGCAATCACCTGTTCATTGTCAGCGTTCATTAACACCTTTCCGATAACATCTACCACGAACTGCATGTCATCTTCTTTCATACCCCTAGTGGTTATCGCAGGTACACCCACCCTTATGCCCGAAGTTACAAAGGCGGATTTGTCATCAAAAGGCACCATATTCTTATTAAGCGTAATGTCTGCTTTTCCCAGTACCTGCTCTGCCTTTTTACCGCTGATATTTTTATTACGAAGGTCAATCAGCATCAGGTGGTTATCGGTGCCGTCGGAAATAATTTTATACCCTTTATTTATAAAAGCCAGCGCCATCACCTGCGCGTTTTTAATGATCTGTTGGGCATAGACAGTAAATTCATCACTAAGTATTTCGCCAAAGGCAATAGCTTTAGATGCTATCACGTGCTCTAAAGGACCTCCCTGGATTCCGGGGAATACCGCCATGTCCATAAGGTTACTCATTAACCTGGTATTGCCTTTTACATCTTTCAAACCAAAAGGATTTTCCCAATCTGTCTTCATAAGTATTATACCGCCTCTCGGTCCGCGTAATGTTTTATGTGTTGTTGATGTAACAAAGTGACAGTGTTCGAAAGGGGAGTGTAACAACTCTTTTGCTATCAGGCCAGCAGGATGTGCCATATCGCAGAGAACGAATGCGCCTGCTTCATCCGCTATCTTGCGGATGCGCACATAATCGTAGTCGCGGCTGTAAGCAGATGCGCCACAGATAATAAGCTTTGGTTTTTCTCTCCTTGCCACCTCTTCCATCATCTCATAATCAATGAGACCGGTTTCTTTTTTAACACCATAAAAATATGGCTGGTATAATTTACCGCTAAAGTTCACAGCAGAACCATGTGTCAGGTGACCACCCATGCTAAGATCAAGGCCCAATATCTTATCGCCGGGCTTAAGTATCGCAAGCATAACGGCCGCGTTTGCCTGGGCGCCACTGTGTGGCTGAACGTTGGCATATTCACAATTAAAAATTTGTTTCAACCGGTCAATGGCTAACTGTTCGGTTTGATCAACTATCTCGCAGCCGCCGTAGTAACGCCGTCCCGGATAGCCTTCCGCGTACTTATTGGTCATCACATTTCCTGTAGCCTGCATTACCTGGAGGGAAGTGAAATTTTCGGATGCGATCAACTCAATACCATGACGCTGACGTTCCAGTTCTTTTTGGATAAGATCAAATACAACCTGGTCTCTTTGCATGAAAAATTTATTTTAAATAATTAGCGAGCAGCTATATGTTGTACGCAACGCCTTTAATATTCATTATTTTCAATAGATAATCAACTTGCTGAAAGCCGAAAGCTTCCGGTTGCAAAAATACTCACCAAAGCGTTATTGGCAAGTTTTTTTATAAGCATTATATTATTGATCAGGTAATAGAGATGCCCGCTGCTTTAAACAAAACATGCTGCCTTTCACTCAACCAAAAATTAAGGGTATAAATATTTTTAGGTAAATTGATCCTGCTTTACAATTTTTTACACCTATTTTTAGTGTGAGTGTAACATTCATAATTATTTATTTATACGTTTACGCAATCATTTGCAACGATAATATTCTTGTAACTAATTAGGATGTTATATAATTGCCTGCTGTTTATTACAATAAAATTTTGTTGAAAACAGTATTTATCAGCATCAAACAAAGCAGTCTTTTATTATTTAAGAAGCGATACCGGTAAGAGCTAGACTTATATTATAAGTATTGCATCTACCCGGCATTAATAAGTAAATTTTTTATTGGATGAAAGCTATCATTCCCGTAGCAGGCGCAGGTACTAAATTACGTCCTCATACATATACACAACCAAAGGCACTGATTCCTTTAGCGGGAAAAACGATTTTGAGTATTATAATGGATCAGCTTGAAAGTGCGGGTATCCATGAATTTATATTAATTGTAGGATACCTTGGTGACAAGATTCAGGATTATGTTGAGGAGAGATACCCTAATCTTACTACGCATTTTGTACAGCAAAATGAAAGGCATGGCATTGGCCACGCTATCACTCTTACTAAAAACCTTGTAGGGGATGATGAAGTATTTATAGTATTGGGAGATTCAATCTGTGAGTATAATGTTAAAGAGGTGCTTGACAGTCCAAATTCAGTGCTCGGAGTTAAAAGGGTAGATGATCCGCGCGACTTTGGAGTAGCGGAGATAACAGAGGAAGGTTTCATAAGCAGGGTGGTGGAAAAACCGCAGATACCAAAGTCCAATATGGCGCTGGTAGGAATTTACCGGATTAAAGAAACGTCCATACTATTTAATTGTCTAGAAGAAAATATCAGTAACAACCTGATGAGTCATGGGGAGTATAACCTCACCGATGCGATTGAGTGCATGATACGCCAGGGAGCAAAGATTCAGCCGTATAAAGTACAGAACTGGTTTGATTGTGGTAAAAAGGAAACCCTGCTTCAGACCAACGCAATACTTTTAAAAAAGCTGGGACATATTATTGCAGATGATCATGTTTTTGCTAACACCATCATTATACCACCTGTGAGTATCGCTGCAGGGTGCGACATAAAGAACTCTATCATTGGTCCTAATGTAGCTATAGGTGAAAAAGTGACTATCAATTATTCAATCGTGAAAGACTCTATTATCGGATCTTTCGCCAATCTTAACGATATTGTCCTTACCCACTCACTGATAGGCAGTGACACACAACTTAAAGGAGAAAGCCGCAGCTTAAACATTGGCGATAATACTGAAATTGATTTAGGGAAAAGTTAATGGTTAAGTTACCTGTATACCCACTGTAAAATTGCTACGAGTCGTCAGCAACCTGATGTATAAAGTTCTTACTGCTGAGTGTTGTTAATCTAACTCAATTCTATAAATTTCAACCACAAAAGACAGGCATTAAGCATTTTAATGATTCGTTATTCCTGAATTAAGTACCGTGAAAAGTCATCCGTTCTTCGTGTCTTCGTGACTATTCTTTTTTTGCCTGGCAGCATGAAGTTAAATTCATTACATTTTATTTTTTGCACACTCACAGAATGCAAGTATTATGTGTTAGAAATTTTATGGGAGATTGAGCTGGATAACAGATGATGCCTTCAATCTGATTTACAATGATTTTTCCTACCTTCGAACTTAATAGTTGTTTAACTAACTAATTTGAATGATGTCTAAAAGAATAATAAAAAAAGTTGCTGTACTGGGGAGTGGCGTTATGGGTAGCAGGATCGCCTGTCATTTTGCGGGAGCCGGGTTGCAAGTGTTGCTGCTGGATATAGCACCTTCAGAACTGAATGGTGCAGAAAAGACCAATGGTTTAAACACAGATCATCCTGCTGTAAAAAACAGGATTGTCAACGATGCCCTGCAAGCCGCTATCAAACAAAGTCCTTCTCCTGTATATCATAAGAACTTTTTGAAGAGAATTAAGACTGGCAATTTTACGGATAACATGAAGGATATAAGCGACTGTGATTGGGTTATAGAAGTAGTGGTAGAAAAACTTGACGTTAAACAAGCTGTTTTTATTGAAGTGGAAAAATACCGCAAACCCGGTACGCTGGTTACTTCCAACACATCAGGTATTCCTATTCACATGATGGCTGAAGGTCGTAGTGAAGATTTTAAAAAACATTTCTGCGGCACGCACTTTTTCAATCCACCAAGATACCTGAGGTTACTTGAGATAATTCCGACGGCGTTTACAGACCCGGACGTGATTAATTTTTTACTGCATTACGGTGATTTGTATTTAGGCAAAACAACTGTTTTATGTAAGGACACACCTGCTTTCATCGCTAACCGGATTGGTGTTTTCAGTATCATGTCTATCTTCCAGCTTGTAGAAAAGCTGGGGCTTACTATTGATGAGGTAGAAGCATTAACAGGCCCGGTTATTGGGCGGCCTAAGTCGGCAACCTTTCGCACTGCTGACGTCGTCGGGATCGACACATTGGTAAAAGTTGCAAAAGGGATAGCTGCCAATGCGCCGGGAGATGAAGCTGCTGCAATATTTACGATACCCTCCTGGCTGGAAAAAATTGTAAGTAACAACTGGCTGGGTGACAAGACAGGTCAGGGATTTTTTAAAAAAACAAGAGGCAGTGATGGTGAAAAAGAAATCCTGTCGCTTAATTTGCAAACACTTGAATATGGCCCACGTCAAAAGCCAAAGTTTGCAAGCATCGACACTGCCAGGTCTCTCGATGATTTAAAAAGCAGGCTTAAAATGTTATGCGCCGCAACAGATAAAGCCGGAGAATTTTACCGGCACTTCCACTATGGTCTGTTTTCTTATATTTCTCACCGTATTCCGGAGATCAGCAATGAATTATATCCTGTAGATGATGCTATGAAAGCAGGTTTCGGATGGGAGATAGGAGCTTTTGAAACCTGGGATTTGTTAGGTGTTCAAAATACAACAGCTGCTATGAAGGCAGCCGGCTATGCAGTTGCTCCCTGGGTTGATCAAATGCTTGCGGCTAATATCACATCATTCTATAATACATCACAAGGCAGGCGCACTATTTATCAGCCCGTTTTTGCTAACAGCAGCCCGGTGCCCGCAGAAAGCGCTGGCTATACACCGTTACCCGGAGGTGACGCGTTTATTGTAATGAAAAATTTTGAAAAACAAACAGTATGGAAAAACACCGCTTGTAATTTATACCACTTAGGGGACGATGTACTAGGACTTGAATGGTACACAAAGTTGGGCACCATCGGTGGTGAAGTGTTGGAAGGCATTCAGAAATCTATCATTGTGGCGGAAGAAAATTATAAAGGGTTGGTGATTGCGAATAACGCGCCGCAGTTCAGTGCCGGCGCTAATGTAGGAATGATTTTCATGTTTGCCATTGAACAGGAATATGACGAACTGGATATGGCCATTCGCATGTTTCAGAATACCATGATGCGTGCAAGGTATTCCGCTATTCCGGTAATAGTGGCACCACACGGGTTGGCGCTTGGTGGCGCCTGTGAACTCAGCATGCATTCCGACAAAGTGTTTGCCGCCGCTGAAACATATATCGGTCTTGTAGAATTAGGAATTGGATTGATACCAGGTGGTGGTGGCACTAAAGAATTCGCATTAAGAGCTGCCGACGAGACGCATGAAGACGAGCCTGAAAATGTTACCATGAAAAATCGCTTCTTTACAATCGCCACCGCAAAAGTCTCCACTTCAGCATATGAAGCTTATGACCTGGGCATCTTGCGTAAAGGCATAGACGAAGTTGTAATGAACCAGGACAGAAGGATCGCCGACGCTAAGAATTCGGTGATAGAGTTATTCGATGCCGGCTATCAAATGCCCCCGCAACGCACTGATGTAAAGGTTTTGGGTCGATCGATGCTGGGAGCACTCTATGCCGGTATCAACCAACTGTGGCGCGGTAACTATGCTACCGATCATGATGTAGTAGTAGCAAAAAAACTGGCTTATGTGATGTGTGGCGGTGACCTGAGTGAACCAGCACTGGTAAGCGAACAATATCTGTTAGATCTTGAAAGAGAAGCCTTTTTAAGTTTGACGGGTGAGAAGAAAACATTAGAAAGAATTCAAAGCGTACTTAAAGGCGGCCAGCCGGTTAGGAATTAATGGTTGATAATTATACTTATCAAGGCTGAAGATCACATGAATGAATAAGATCTGTTTATGAAACAACGAATCGCTCAGATAGCATTGGTGGTAAATGATTATGATGAAGCTATCCATTTCTATGTTGAAAAACTTCATTTTCGTTTGATTGAAGACACCGTTTTAAGCCCTGATAAAAGATGGGTATTGATCGCGCCTTCCGACCCAAAATCCTGTTACTTATTATTAGCCAAAGCTGCGTCTGATGAACAAAAATCCCATGTTGGAAATCAAACCGGCGGCAGGGTATTTCTCTTTCTTCATACTGATGATATTGAAAGAGATTATAAATTGATGCGGAAGGAAAACATTCATTTCATTAAAACCCCGACAGAAGAAGCCTATGGCATAGTCGCTGTCTTTGAAGATCTCTATGGAAACCTTTGGGATCTAATCGAAAGAAAATAAGTTAAGCTGATATTAAAATATTGTTTTAGAGTTATGCATACACAGAATTAATGCAGGTGACTAAACAAACAGATTAAATAAAGGTATAGCCTCCGTTCCTAAAAATATCCGACCTCTTATGCAGTTGATTTTTATTTAAGTATAAATTCCCAAAAATATATTTATCTTACCAGTTACAGTATTCCGCGGGTCTGGCAAGAGCCATTAACTTCCCTGCATTACAAAACAATACTATTATGTCAATGATTCAAATGTTATTAAAAGAAATGGATCAGGAAGCGGTTACTACCAGGAAAATGCTGGAAAGAGTACCAGAAGACAAATATGACTGGAGCCCGCATGAAAAAAGTATGACGATGAGAAGACTGGCTACGCACATTGCAGAACTTCCTTCCTGGATTACTATGACGCTTACAACTGATGAACTGGACTTTAACAGTAACCCCTACTCATCAGTGATGATTAATAATTCCGCTGAACTATTAGAACATTTTGAAAAGTCGCTGGCTGACAGTAAAGCACAGCTTAGCAAAGCAACTGATGAAAACCTCGAACCAATGTGGACATTACGCATGGGTGATAAAATTTTAAGTAAGACTACCAAAGGAGAAGTCATAAGAATGACTTATTGCCAGATTGTACATCACCGCGCACAGTTAGGCGTTTATTTACGTTTACTCAATATTCCGATTCCCGGCAGTTATGGGCCAAGTGCAGATGAGAATGGCTTTTAGTGTTGTGTTAACTGTAGATGATATATTGCTGTCAGTAGCTATCAGCTATCAGCCATTAGCCATTAGCCATAGGCTTTGGCCGACGGGATAGGCCACCAGTTAACTGATAGCTGAAATATTTTATTTGGTTGGTGAAGGCAAAAATGATCATACATAATCGTCTTGAAACACTTTATAACTTTTCTTGTAATTTGACGAATGGTTAATATAATTGCCCTGCTTCCACTATCTTGTTCCAACAAACATTCACCTTGGCAGTTCTATCTTTAAAAAATATCTCAAAAAATTACGGTCGCATACAGGCACTCAACAATGTATCATTTGATATACCGGAAGGATCTGTATTTGGGATCTTAGGACCTAACGGAAGTGGCAAGACAACCCTACTGGGGATAGTAATGGATGTATTAAAAGCCAACAGCGGCAATTTTTTATGGTTCGGTCAGGCATCCGGAAATGAACAGCGCAAACAAATAGGGACACTTCTTGAAACGCCTAACTTCTACCATTATTTGTCGGGAGAAAGAAACCTGATGATTTCTGCAGCTATCAAAAACCGGGGTGTGGAAGATATCCCCGGGGCATTGGAAAAAGTGAAACTCACTCAACGCAGGCATTCGAAATTCAGTACTTACTCATTAGGAATGAAACAGCGGCTGGCACTGGCTTCCGCATTGTTAGGCAATCCTTCCGTATTAGTATTGGATGAACCAACGAACGGCCTTGACCCGGTGGGAATAGCGGAAACCCGTGAGCTCATACGCGGTCTCGCCAGAGAAGGAAAAACGATTATCCTTGCCAGTCACCTGCTTGATGAAGTGGAAAAAGTGTGCACTCATGTCGCCATTCTTCAGAAAGGAAGATTGATTACATCAGGTAATGTGAACGAGGTTTTGGTAAATGAAGATATAGTGGAAGCAAGTAGTACCGATATACAACACCTGCTGACAGTAATGCAAAATTTTGAGGAAGCGAAATCTGTAAAATTATTTGAAAACAAAGTTCGCCTAGCTTTTGACAATGGCTTTGCAGACCTTGAAAAAGTAAATAAATTTTGCTTTGACCAGGGTATAATTTTAAATCATTTACTGTTGAAAAAGAAGAGCCTGGAAAGTAAGTTCTTTGAACTGACTAATACGAGCGAAGCTTTCAACTGAGGACTGTCAGGTATGAGGTGTGAGGTGGTCAGGTATGAGGTGTGAAGTTGTCAGGTATGAGGAAATTTATTAGGTTGCGATTTAATAATACCATCAGCTGATAGCTGATAGCAAATAGCAAACAGTAAGTAATTTTATACTCAATACAGCATTGGTTCAATTACCGCTAAATTTTATTCATGTTACAACTATTACGCATAGAATGGCTGAAAGTAAAAAATTACCGCACTTTCTGGATCCTTGTCCTTATCTCGATAATAAGTATCCCGGCATTCAACTATGTTATCTATGATATGATGGATAATAGTTTTCCCAAGTTGAATGGGAAAAGCATCCTTGGAAGTCCTTTTGCATTTCCGGATGTATGGCAGACTGTTGCATGGAACTCAAGTTTGCTGTTACTGATTCCAGCGATCCTTATCATCACCTTAACAACTAATGAATTTACTTATAAAACGCACCGGCAAAACATCATTGACGGCTGGGCAAGAAACCAGTTTGTAAATGTAAAACTTATTGAAGTATTGATACTATCCGTATTGGTTTCATCGATCGTTTTTATTACCGCTTTAGCATTCGGTTACTATGGTAATAAAATACCCATGGGCGTTACGATATTCCAGGATGTAAGGTTCGCAGCATTCTTCTTTGTAGAGATGATATCCTATTCTTTGATAGCCTTCTTCATCAGTATGCTTATTAAAAGGGCTGGTCTGGCAATGGGAGTATTTTTCATTTACATGATCATTGAACAATTTGTAGTAGCTATTTTAAGAAACAAATATAAAATAAGCTGGGTTGATTTTTTTCCACAGGAAGTGACTGATATGCTTATCCCGCAGCCTTACGGCAGGAAGTTATTAAGTCCGACTGATAAGCTTAAGCTATGGGAAAACCATATCCTAACCTATCTGGTCGTTGCGGCGGTTTATGTGTTATTATATTGTATCCTTACTAACTGGAGATTTAGAAAAAGTGATTTATAAACCAATTGTATGAAAAGAATATTGCTTGTTTGCTTAGTGAGTATGTATGCTGCTGTTTCATTTTCTCAAAATCAAAACACCATTATAAAAACGCAGGCAATGGATATGGCCAATGCCCTGGTTAAAAAAGATTTTCCTGCCTTTATTAAATACATGCACCCCGACATTATCAAGCTGGCCGGCGGAAAAGACAAGGTATTGCAAAAAATGGATACGGTGAATACAATGGCCACCCAACTAGGAGCTACTATTAAACGAATAGTAATCGGTAATCCCGGTAAAATTATAAGCTATAAAAATCAGTTGCAGGTAACATTACCTGAGACCTCTGAAATGAATTCCGGCTTTGGTAACCTTACTTTAGAAACAACTTTAATAGCTATCTCTATGGACGCTGGTAAAAATTGGTATTTTATCGACACCTCCATTTATAGTATGAAAGATGTAAAGAAAGCGATGCCTGATCTGAGTCCCGAGCTTATAATCCCACCTCTCCGGCCGCCGAAATTTACACCTGCCCAGTAGTAAGTATATTATTAGCTTCGTTACGATAAATTTAAAATCATCCTGCCAATGGCTGTTCGGGTTGAATTATTTTTCTTTCTTTTTTAAAAGATCCGTCATAGCGCTTTCAAGGGAAGGATAAAGAAAATTGAATCCGGTCTTGCGGATCTTTTCACAATTTACCGTGGTGCTCTTCAAAACTTCCTCGCTCATTTCACCAAGAACCAACTTCAATAAGAACACCGGTATATGAAGCGGGACGAAGAAGCTGCCTTTCTGAGACTTGGCAATGTGAAGCGTGAGTTCCTTGTTAGTAACAGGCTTGGGAGCAACAGCATTATAAACTCCTTGCATGGATTCATTCTCCAGTGCATGTAAATATATTCTGCACATATCATCAATATGCAACCAGCTTATTACCTGTTTGCCATTACCTAAGATAGCTGCTATACCAAAGTTCACAGGCTTTTTAAATTCTTTAAAAGCACCGCCCTCATTACTTAAAACGATGCCTGTACGAATCTTTACCAAGCGCTTTCCTAAAGAAGTTACAGGCTCTATGCTTTCTTCCCATAATCTGCAGGTTTCCCCAAGAAAATCTTCATCAGAAGGATCGGTCTCAACAAAGGGCTTTGGATTTGGAATCGAAGGATCGGTGCCATACCAACCTATTGCAGAAGCGCTGATGACCGCTTTTATCTTATTAGGATTTTCTTTCAGTGCTTTTATTAATAACACACTGCTTTGTATACGGCTCTTCCTGATCTCGATTTTTCTTCTATCGGTCCACCTTTTATCAGCAACACCGGCTCCCGCTAAATGAATAATATAATCTGAATTTCTTATCGCGCTGGCGTCAATAGTTTGCTTAGCCACATCCCACTGTGCGTAGTCAATACCGGGCGAGTTGCGTTTGTCTTTTAATACCGCTTTGCGTGAAAGAATAATCACCTGGTAGCCTTTCTCAGCAAGTAACCTGCTCAATGCTCTGCCAATTGTACCTGTACCGCCGGTAATTATTACTTTTGCCATCCTTATTTTTTTACTTTAAGATGATAACAATATGCAACGGTTAATTGTTAAAGGTTGTTCTCAAGTGAAGAGATTTTTTAATCGCAGCGGGAACGCCGGCGTTTCCGCTGCGGTTGAAAACTGTAATTGATTAATCCGGTTTTTTACCATCCAGAAAAGTATTGATGGTACTTATCTGCGCTTTATTATTGTCATCAGGCTTTACGGTATAACTGCTATAAAAATTTTCTACATTATTCACCGTGTTGTACAATTCTAAATTGCGACGTATATATGCAGGCACACTGTCAAATTCATTGTTGGTATCTGTGCCATTAATATTAAAGGACAGATTACGCAACTTCTGAATGCGCTCTGAAGCACGGCGTTTTTGATCTTCCACTTCATCCACTGCAGGCAATTCTTCCAATGTGTTCATCACCACCGGGGAAACCACTTGCTCAACTTCCTCAGGGACGTCTTCTTTTATTACCAGTTGCATTTCAAAAAGAGGTTCCTCTTCTAATGGCACCGTAATCTTGTGAGGCGGAATGGCAGCATCCGTAAATGGCAATGACTGTTCTGCATATATATTTGCGGGCTTGGCAAGGTATCCACCTGAAATCACTTTAGCAGGCGGAGTCTGCACAACAGGTATTGTATTTTCTGCCACCGGTTCCTGTTTTTCAGGATGAGAAACATGTGTACCTGTGATCTTAGCAGGTTCAGGTATCGGTGTCACAGGTTTTGCAGGTATAACTATAGCTGCGGGAGTAATATCAAAAAGCTCTGGTATCAGCTCAAATCTTTCTATCACCTCCTTTTTATCAGGCGCTTTATTTACGATGTCTTTCTTAACCGGAGTTACAGGCAGTTTTCCTTCAGCTTCATTCTCTACCAGGGTAGGCATCAATGTTTTTTGCTGAGCAGTGATGGCTTCGCTTTGAAATTGAACTACAGGCTTCGTTTCAACTACCGGAGGCATATACTTTTTTTCTTCCGGAGGCAGCACTGTATGTTTAAATAGCTTATCCTCTTCATCAGGCAATATCAACGTCATCACAATTTTTCCTTCGGGTTGTGGTTCAGCCACTTTTTCTTCCTTTTTATAAAAAGGGGTTTTATGTTCAAAGCCTGTCGCTATCAATGTAATCCCTATCTTTCTTTCCAAAGTATTATCATAGCCTAAACCAAGTATAACATCCGTATCCTGGCCCGCGTGACTTAAAAGATAGTTCTGAATTATCTCCACTTCATCCATGGTAAATTCATGTTCACCTTCAGAAGAATTTATATTGATAAGAATCCATTTAGCACCACGGATGTCATTATCATTTAATAGCGGCGAGTTCAATGCTTCTTCAATTGCTTTCTGCGCCCTGGTATCACCTTCGGCGGCAGCGCTCCCAAGTATTGCTACGCCACCATCACGCATAACGGTACATACATCCGCGAAATCGACATTGATCTGGCCGGTGCTGTTGATTACATCGGTAATACATTTTGCCGCGGTAGCTAATACATTATCAGCTTTCGCAAATGCTTCTTTCATTTTTAAATTACCAAACTGGTGACGCAGTTTGTCATTGCTTATCACCAGCAAAGTGTCTACGTGTTTTTTCATTTCTTCAATACCTTCTTCTGCCTGCAGCTGGCGCTTTCTTCCTTCATAAGCAAAAGGCGTAGTAACGATGCCAACAGTCAGGATACCAAGGTCTTTACAAATCTTAGAAATAATCGGCGCGCCTCCTGTTCCGGTGCCTCCTCCCATGCCGGCGGTTATAAAAGCCATCTTGGTATTTACTTCGAGGATGCGTTTAATTTCTTCAAGGCTTTCTTCCGTAGCCTGCTTGCCTATTTCAGGATTGGCGCCGGCGCCAAGGCCTTGCGTAAGATGCGGCCCCAGCTGAACTTTGTTAGGTACATTGCTTTGGGCTATCGCCTGCGCATCGGTGTTACAGATAATGAAATTTACATTTTCAATATTCTGACTGAACATGTGGTTAACAGCATTACTGCCGCCGCCACCTACACCTATCACTTTAAGTATAGATGATTTTTCTTTTGGCAAATCAAAATGAATCATAGTTGAAGTTTTAATCCCAATAGTCGCGTAAGAGATTCGCTTCCATGAGACGGATGTAATAATTATTAGTATTGTTAAAGCATGCAAAAATTATAAATGCCGGTCTTCTTCTTCTTTAAACAAATCGATGATGCTGTCTTTAAACTTCCCCCAGAAATCTTTAAGCCCTTTCCGGTTTCTTATCTTTTCATTGCTTACAGCGTCGGGCGCGATAACAGGCAATTCAACCTCCAGTGTCTTTTTCAAATTTTCAGGTACCTCTACTTTCTTAAAATTGTTTTCGAACTGCTTTCGATGATGTTCATAATCACTATAGCCTTTTAAGATTAAACCGATACAGGTTGAATAAGTAGGCTTAGCCAGCTCTTCGATGTGGCCACCGGCAAGGTGTTCATTAGGATAACCCATTCTTGCATTCAGCAGGGTAACATATTCAGTAAGCTGGATCAGATGTTTTAGCTGCGATCCTCCACCTGTTAAAACAATACCCCCATTCAACATACCATTATTCAATCCCACCTGCTTGAGATGATATGACACGAAATCCATAATCTCACTCATGCGTGCCTGTATGATACCCGCGAGATTCTTAACACTTATCTCTTTCGCAGGCATTCCACGTAAGCCCGGTATGGTGATGAATGCATTGGCTTTGGCTTCATCGGCAAGCGCGGATCCAAACTGAACTTTCATCTGTTCCGCCTGCGTTTTCAAAACCCCTAACCCGGTTTTAATATCATTGGTAATGTTCTCACCGCCAAAAGGTATCACAGCGGTGTGTTTAAGTATCCCTTCATAAAACACTGCAAGATCGGTTGTACCGCCGCCGATGTCAACGATCGCTACCCCAGCTTCCATATCTTCATTTCCCATAACAGCGCTGGCAGAAGCCAGTGGCTGCAACACCATATCCTTTGTACTCAGTCCGCTTTTTTCAACGGCACGGTTTATATTACGGATAGCGTTCTTGTCGCCTGTTATGATGTGAAAATTAGCGCCCACCTTTACACCGCCATAACCAATCGGGTTTGGGATGTTCTGAAAATTATCTACAGTAAATTCCTGCGGTATCACATCTATAATCTGATCACCTGCGGGGATATATGTTTTGTACTGATCCGCAACCAACTGGTCAATTTCACGCTGGGTAATTTCTTCACTGTTATCGTGCCTCACAATATCACCTCTTGTTTGCAGACTCTTAATATGATGACCTGCAATGCCTACATACACTTCGCTTATATCCAGGTTCGGATTAGAGGCATAACAATTATCCAGTGCCACACGTATGGCTTTAATTGTTTCATCAATATTTAATACCTGTCCGTGTTTTACGCCATTGGAATTGGCACGGCCGAAACCAAGTATTTCCAGTTTTCCAAATTCATTTTTGCGACCTGCTATGGCTGCTATTTTCGTAGTGCCAATATCGAGTCCTACGATAATAGGTTGTTCGCTGTTCATACTTGTTTATTTTTTTTGAAGATTATTTTTAAGAACCTGCTATACTGATTTTTATTCCATTCGCTATAGACGGCGCTTGATTCATTATTTATTTTTCTTAATTAATTACTCTTTTACTCATCAGTGCTTTTGGCTTTTGCCCCATTCCATCCGGTTGTGATACTGGTCTGTTCAGGGGTTTGCTGATAGCTTGTTTTATTGCTGTCTTTTTAAGTTGTTTCATTCCGTTAACAGGATTATTTTTTAGACTTCCTGGTTTTAAAACGGCGCTGTTGTTTTTTAAAGGAAATTTTTGTACTTCGTTTTCCTTATCAATTATCGCATCCATTATCATTGAGTCCGGCGCAGGCGCCGTTACCATCGTCTTGTCCGGCAATACATACGCCGAATCCTCAGAGATTCTTTTTGCTTCTTCAATCATTTTCCGAATATTTATCAGCGCCCGCACCGAATCAATTTTTGTGATGATGCCCTTCTTTGTCCCTATTACCTGTTTATCATACTTCACGCTTATTTTGGTATAGGTATCGATGCCGGTATGACTCAATACCTGCTGATAAAAACTCAATAATCGCCGGAACTTACGCTCATAATTATCGCCGTTGCCAAATTCAATTGTATGACTGCCTACCGTGGGTATCATTACAAAATTGTTATCAGCGTTTATATCAACCTGCGCTATCTGCGCAAGCCAGAATTTATCATTAAGGATGTACATGGTTAGATTTCTGATATGCTTTACAAGGACGCTATCATCAGTCTGCGACTGCTTCCTGTTATCAGGGAAACCAGTGAACACCGGAAGCCTGACATTCATTTTACTGTTTAACGGCATAATGCTGCAGCTGCTATCAATATAAAATGAATTACCGCTGTTAGTAAAGACTCTTGCTACCGGTTCCCTTTCAAGGATATTTATATGAAGCAAAAGGTTGTTATCAAAAAATAGTTCCGCGTCTTTTACCCATACATTTTTTTCCAGTACTGATTCAAGTCTCTGAAGATTGAAACGGGTGACAGCTATTCCCGCAGGCCTCGCTATCCCTTCACCTGAAACGATCATCGATATATCATTCTTATCAAGAAAAAATATTTCTTTAACCCCTGTAATTTCTATCTCAACCCCTTTACATAATTTATGATCTTTAATATTGATAGCCGCCACCAGTAATACCAGTACAGAAGACCCCAGCGCTATCCATAGGGCAAGGAGTAAAGTATTAATAATATTTTTTTTAAAACTCAATGCTTGGTGTTAAATGTTACCAGTAATTATTGTCTCCAACGGTTTTATCAATTCATCGATATCACCGGCGCCGGCGGTTATAAGTATTTCACCAAATTCTTTATTAATAGCGGGCATAAATTTTTCTTCGATGTACTTCAATACTTCTTCTTTACTCATCAGCTTTTTATTTTTGTTTTGCATTCTGTCCAGGATCATCCTTGAGGTAACGCCTTCAACAGGCTGTTCTCTTGCTGGATAAATCGGTAACAGGATCACCTCATCCGCGAGATCAAGGCTTCTGGCGAATCCATCGGCCATATCCCTTGTCCGGGAAAAAAGATGTGGTTGAAAAACGATCGTACATTTCCTTCCGTGGAATAAAGTAGTTGCTCCAGTAAGCAACGCTTTTAATTCTTCCGGATGATGGGCATAATCATCTATATAAACGATAATATCATTTTTTACAATATATTCAAATCGCCTTTTTACCCCTTTGAAGGCACCCACCGCAGCTTTGATATTATAATTATCTATGCCTAGCCGGGAGGCTACTGTTATAGCTGCTATTGCATTTTCAATGTTATACATACCACCCATATTCAAAACAACATTGTCGAGCATATTGTCTTTCATCATAACATCGAATGTATAACTGCCATTGTGCATTCTTATGTTAGCAGCATAAACATCAGCAGATTCATTGTACAGGCTATAGGTAAGATTATTATCGGCTACCAGTTTTCTTCTTCTGCGCAAATCAAACTTCGATATTAATAATCCACCCGGTTTTACTTTCTGACTGAACGCTATAAAAGCTTGCTGCAGCGCTTCTTCCGTACCGTATATATCTAAATGATCCGCATCCATGGCGCTGATGATAGCAATATCAGGTTGCAACCTTAAAAAGCTCCGGTCGTATTCATCCGCTTCTATTACAGAAACGTTGCGTTCACTGCTCCAGAAATTAGTATTGTAATTGGTGGAGATACCACCGAGAAAAGCATTACATCCATATTCACTGCTACGCAGGATATGCGCTATCATAGTGCTGATGGTAGTTTTACCATGGGTGCCCGCAACACAAATATTAAAAGAACCGCTGCTTATAATTCCCAGCACTTCACTTCTTTTCATCAATGGCACTCCCTGCTGCCTGTAATATTGCAATTCGCTATGGCCTTCCGGTATTGCCGGGGTATATACAACCAACTGTACATCGGGTGAAAGCAGGTTTACATTATCTTCATAGTGAATAGCTATTCCACTTTCTTCCAGGGCTTTCGTTAGCACGGTGGAAGTTTTATCATAGCCACTCACTTCAGCATTCCTCGAATGAAAATAACGTGCTAAGGCACTCATGCCTATACCACCGATACCGATGAAGTAAACTTTATTTATGTCGTCAAGCTGTATCAAAATAAATAATTCTTAATTTAATTTTCTACCTGTGCATGCGCCTGCAATATGTCAGGCATTTATTATTTTTAATATTTCTCCTGCCACACGGATATCAGCATCCCTGAATGCTAGCTTACCTATATTCGTTTTTAATGTTTCCTTTCTTTCTTCATCATTTGCTAAAGCAATGATAGCGTCAACTAATTTTTCACCTGCTTCATTGTCTTTTATCATCATTGCAGCGTTTCTTTCTACAAGTGCGCGAGCATTTACTGTCTGGTGGTCTTCCGCCGCAAACGGGTAAGGCACAAACACTACCGGTTTCGCTGCCACGCACAATTCGGCTATTGCCATTGCACCTGCCCGGGAGATAACAACATCTGCCGCTGCGTACGCGTATTCCATCTCTGTTATAAACTCATCAATCCATATAGTTGCTTTGCCCTGTACTACTTCTTTTCCTTTCGCGATAAAAGGCTTACCTGTTTGCCAGATAAGTTGCAGGTCGTTTTTTGAAAATGCATCCAGGTGATTCGCTATAGCTTCATTGATACTGCGCGCACCTAAACTACCTCCGATGGATAATACCGTTTTTCTTTGTGGGTCTAACTTAAAAAAACGCATTCCATTGTCACGGGTGATCGCCGAGTTAAGTATGGCAGCACGTACCGGGTTACCAGTCAGCATAATTTTTTCTTTTGGAAAAAAGGCTTCCATTCCAACTGTTGCAACAAATATTTTAGTTGCTTTTCGGGCAAGTATTTTATTTGACCTTCCGGGAAAAGAATTAGACTCGTGAATAAAAGTCGGGATGCCTTTTTGCTGGGCGTACCTTAAGGTGGGATAGGTAGAATAACCTCCCACTCCTACTACCGCGTCTGGCATAAAATCATTAAGTATTCTTCTTACCTGAAAGAAACTTTGGATGATCTTAAATGGCAGGCCTGCATTTTTTATCAAAGAACTTCTGTTGTATCCTGTTATATCCAGTCCCTTAATGTTATATCCCTGCTGAGGTACCTTCTCCATTTCCATTCTTCCTTTGGCGCCAACAAAAAGTATTTCCAGGCCGGGTTGCAATTTTTGCAGGGCGTTGGCTATCGCGATAGCGGGAAATATGTGTCCGCCTGTTCCCCCGCCGGCTATTATAACTTTTTTGTTTATCATTCAGTGTTTAAAGGTTGCGGATCAATAAAATATCATTACCATTATTAATTATCAGCCATTAGCTGTCTGCTGCTTTATATCATTTAGATATTGCTGTTTACCACCTGCCGTTTTCTTCATTGCGGATACAATATTGTCCTGTGCCACTGTTACCTTATCATCATCATTTTTAACAACAGGTTTAACCAATGCTCCTTCCAGTTGCTCAACGTTTCTTGCTACGCTTAAAATTATACCGATAGAAAGGCAGGTGAATAAAAAGGAACTTCCGCCCATACTTATCAAGGGAAGCGTGACGCCGGTTACAGGGAACAAATTTACGTTAACCGCCATATTAGTCAGCGCCTGTATCACCAGCGTGAAACTTAGTCCCAGCGCCAGGAAAGCGCCAAATGCATAAGGGCATTTTCTAAATATCCTGATACTCCTTAACAGAAAAATAAGATAAGTAATCAGTATTACTGCTCCGCCTATCAAGCCATATTCTTCAATGATGATAGCGAATATAAAATCAGAATAAGGATGAGGGAGGAAATTTCGTTGCTGACTGTTTCCAGGTCCCAATCCTACCCATCCACCTTTTGCGATGGCTATCTTTGCCTGGTTGATCTGGTAGTTATCTTCATTTTCAATATCTTTTCCACCATACATAAAACTGCTTACCCTGGTTACCCATGTCGACACCCTGGAAGTTAAGAGGTTGTGCGTCTCCGCTTTAGTTTGTTCGCCGCCGTTGGTTTTATGCTGATACACTGCGGCCAGTATCAATACCATAACCGGCACCAGAGCTATACCAGCAACCAGGAGCAGATGCCGGGTATTTATTCTTCCGATAAAAAGCAGGAGCATACTTGTTGCGCCAATCAACAAGGCTGTTGACAGATTGGCCGGAGCTATAAGTAAGCACACAATACCAACAGGGACGATCACCGGTAAAAATCCTTTTTTAAAATCCTTTATTACGTGCTGCCGCTTACTTAAGAGCCTGCTAACGTAAACAAACAGGGCCAGTCGTGCAAGATCAGATGTTTGAAATGTTAACCGTATGATCGGCAGGCGTATCCACCTGCTCCCTTCATTCAGGCGAACACCAAAAAATAATGTATATATCAATAGTGGAATAACGATTATAAATAAGATGAGTGATATCCTTGAGTAAATGGTATAGTTAACACGGTGTGCAAAATATATAACGGCAACGCCTACAGCAATAAATGCTACCTGTTTGAACAGGTAAGATTCACTGCTCTTACTCATCCTGTAAGCAAGGGTACCGGTTGAACTGTACACTACCAACAGCGATGCTATTGCCAGTAATATTACAATTGACCAGATTACTTTGTCACCCTTCGTTTTATATAAAAGTCTATCCATTTTTTATCGGTGATAATTATTATCTGCCTCTTACAAATCCATTACCGCTTCTTTAAATTGCTTACCCCTGTCTTCATAATTCCTGAATAAATCAAAACTTGCGCAAGCGGGACTTAACAATACCACATCTCCTTTTTTAGCTAAGCTAAACGCAGCCTGCACGGCATCTGCAGCGCTTGCTGTGTCAACAATAATATTAATGTCCGCACCGAAGAATGCATGAATGTGTTTGTTGTCTAATCCCATACATACAATAGCTTTTACTTTTTCCTTTACAAGCTGATATATTTCCGTATAATCATTTCCCTTATCAATGCCACCCATTATAAGGATGGTAGGCCGCTCCATGTTCTCGAGTGCATACCAGGTGGAGTTAACATTAGTGGCTTTGCTGTCATTGATAAATTCTACTCCTCTTATAGTGGCGACAAATTCCATACGATGCTCTAAAGACTCGAACGACTGGATAGCCTCCCGTATTTTATCCTTGCGAATCCCCAGTCTGGATGATGCGATGCCTGCCGCCATAGTGTTGTACTGATTGTGTTTACCTCTTAAGGCAAAATCATAAATGCTCATGGTAAATGTTTCATCATCAACCGTTATTGTCATTTTTCCGTCTTTGATAAATGCTCCGGGTTTAAATTCTTCTCTCATTGTAAATGGTAATAAGTTAGATTTAATTAAATGCCTGTCTAAAAATTTCATCGTTACGGTATCGTCAGCAGAATAAATAAAATCATCTTCCGCAGTTTGATTCATAGTGATACGAAATTTGCTGTTTATATACTTCTCAAAATTGTATTCATACCTGTCAAGGTGATCTTCCGTTATGTTTGTCAGAACAGCGATGTCTGAATTAAAAGTTTTTATATCGTCTAATTGAAAACTGCTTATCTCAACTATATATAAAGCCTTAGGTTCCAGCGCTACCTGCCTTGCAAATGAAAAGCCTATATTACCTACCATCGCACAATCCAAACCTGCATGTTTGCAGATATGGTATAAAAGTGAAGTGGTGGTTGTTTTTCCGTTACTGCCTGTTATACCTATTATTTTGCTGGTGCCTTTAAAACGGAAGGCCAATTCAATTTCGCTGATGATATCAATACCTTTTGCCCTGATTTTTGTTACCACCTCATTTTTTTCAGCAATGCCCGGGCTTTTCATTATCTCACCAGCCTTTAAAATTCTTTCTATGTCATGCTGCGCTTCTTCAAAATCAATCCTATGTAAAACAAGTTCCTGTTTATAATTCTCTTTGATTAAACTACCATCCGATACAAACACATCATATCCCTGTTGCTTTCCAAGGATAGCTGCACCCACACCGCTTTCACCGGCTCCTAATATTACTAACCGGTTACTCATAATTGCTGCAGTTATTTACAATATCATCAACCAGTGGAAAAGTTTTCATACGCCTGACTTATGCGGATCGGTCTGTAGTGATCCGATTAAATTTTATTTCTCTGTTATCTTATTTTCAATGTCACTATCGCAAACACTACACACAAAATAGTTGCTATCCAAAATCGCACTGCTATCTTACTTTCATGATATCCTAACTTTTGATAGTGATGGTGTAATGGGCTCATTAAAAATATACGCCTGCCTTCACCATACTTTCGTTTTGAATATTTAAAATAACTAACCTGAACCATTACACTAACAAGTTCAACCAGGAACACTCCGCAGAATATTGGTATCAGCAATTCCTTTCTTACAATGATTGCCAAAGAAGCTATGACACCTCCCAGCATCAGGCTTCCGGTATCACCCATGAATACCTGTGCCGGGTATGAGTTATACCATAAGAATCCTACGCATGCCCCTATCAACGCGCCAATATATATGGAGAGTTCACCAAGATTAGGTATGTACATGATGTTGAGATAATCAGCAAACCTGATATTACCACTTGCATAAGCAAAAATACCAAGACATGCACCTATTATAGCGCTTACACCTGTAGCCAGACCATCAAGCCCATCAGTGATGTTGGCACCATTTGAAACGGCTGTTACTATAAATATTACCACAGCGATATATAACACCCATGTGTAGTCTCTGATACTCACAGGTAATAATGTGGCGTAATTAAATTCATGCGTTTTAACAAACGGAATGGTAGTGATTGGCTTGTTAGCTTCCACAAACCATCTTTCCTTTCCATCGAGTCTGACAATTTTTAACCCGGTTGTATCCAGTGGTTTAGTTGTGCCGGTATATTCCCGCCAGGCTTTTGTATTACCGTTAAAATAAAGGGTGGCGCCCACGCAGATTCCAAGTACAACCTGGCCCAAAACTTTAAACCATCCTGCCAGACCATCTTTGTCACCTTTCGTGTAGGGGATGCCTTGTTCCTGTGCAATTCGTTTAGCCCTGAGCTTTAGATAGTCATCAATAAATCCTATCATGCCTAACCATATTGTACTGAAGATCATCAATCTTATATAAGCTTTATTTAAATTAGCCAGTAGTAATGTTGGTATTAGTATAGCAAGAATTATTATGATACCTCCCATAGTAGGCGTACCTTTTTTCATCATTTCACCCTCAAGGCCCAACTCCCGGACTGTTTCGCCGATAAGTTTCCCTTTAAGAATATTAATTAGTCGTTTACCGTAAACCGTTGTTATCAGCAGGCTAAGTAACACAGCCAGAAGAACCCGGGAGGTTATGAATTGGAACAGCGCCGCACCAGGCACTTTTATTCCAATACTCTTAAACCATTCAAACAAATGATACAACATATTCTATTACTGTTAGTGGGTGCTATATTAATACCCTTATTGATGTTAGCTACCGGCTTATTACTATTATCATAAGATGACTTAAACTTTATTCTTATTCCTTTTTCATTAACTATTATTTGTTCAATAGTGCAAACATTTCCATCAGCACTTCCTTATCATCAAAATGGCGCTTAACCCCTTTAATATCCTGGTATTTTTCATGGCCCTTACCGGCGATCAGCACTATATCGGATTGCTTTGCAAGGGTGATAGCAGTTTTAATAGCTTCCCTGCGATCAGGCATTGCTATAAATTTTCTTTTATAAGCCGTTTTTAATCCTGCCTGCATATCCTGCAGAATCTGCAATGGGTCTTCATTTCTCGGATTGTCTGAAGTAAAGATTACGGTGTCGCTATGTGCACAGGTAACATCAGCCATCAGCGGTCTCTTTTCTTTATCACGATCACCCCCACAACCAACAACCGTTATAATTCTTTCATCCCCTGTTCTTAATTTTTTTATTGTAACTAGTACATTGAGTAAGGCATCCGGCGTATGTGCATAATCTACGATACCTATTATTCTTTCTTTAGCAGACACTATATAATCAAACCTGCCTTCAGCGCCTGTTAAAATACTAAGGCATCGTAATATTTCCATTTTTTCCTGGCCCATACAAATCGCCGCACCATAAACGGCTAAAATATTGTAAGCATTAAATTCACCGATCATCCTGAAATGAACCTCCAGATCGTTCACACTCATTACCAGGCCTGTTAATAAATTTTCCAGGATCTTACCTTTGAAATCTGCCATGGTACGCAGGCTGTAATAGTACTTTTTAGCCAGTGTATTCTGCAACATCACGGTACCTCTTTTATCATCAAGGTTAGAGATTGCAAAGGCAGCTGCACTTAGTGAATCAAAGAATGATTTCTTGACCCTGATATATTCATCAAAAGTTTTATGATAATCCAGGTGATCATGAGTGATATTACTAAACAGTCCACCGGCAAAATGTAAACCTGCCACCCGTCGCTGGTGCAGTGCATGTGAGCTCACTTCCATAAACGCATGAGTACAACCATCATCTGTCATTTGCTTTAGCAAAGCATTTAAACTTATAGCGTCGGGTGTTGTGTGCGTTGCAGGCAGTACGAGGTCGCCGATCTGGTTCTGAACAGTGCTTAACAACCCGCATTTGTATCCCAGCGCGGTAAAAAGTTTATACAGAAGCGTTGCAATGGTTGTTTTACCATTTGTTCCCGTAACGCCTACCAGCTTTAATTTCTGTGAAGGCTGGCTATAGAAATTATTTGCCATATAACCCGCCGCAGCAGCGCTGTTTTCTACTTCTATATATGTTACGCCATCGGCTAAAGTAAGCGGCAGCGTTTCACAAATTATAGCTGTGGCACCTTTGTTAAGGGCAGCGTCAATAAACTGATGACCATTAGTCAGTGCTCCTTTAATTGCGATGAAGGCAGTGCCACTGCTCACTTTACGTGAATCAATCTGCAAGTCTTCAATGGGTGCACTCATGTTCCCATGCACCGCACGCAAACTAACCTTGTACAATATGTCTGGCAATACCATCATTATTCAGTAGCGCTGTTTAGTAACTTTTTGTTTAATTTAAATCGATCGATATATGCTGGTTCTTTACAACCATTGTACCCGGGGCAACGGATTGTGCGATCACTTTTCCTTTTCCACTCGTGTTTACTTTCACTTCCATATTTTCCAATAGATATAATGCATCTTTTAATCCCATTCCTTTTACATTAGGAATAGTTCTCTTATTCACAGGCCTTGCATTTATTACAGGTATATAATTTGTTGAAGTCATATTGCCGAAACCACTGCCGGCAGCTGAATCCGTAAAATTTACTTTCATGGAGCGTAATATATATTTCAGGTCTTTTGTATCTGCGCTAAAATAGAAGCCACTGCTGTCTTTCTTAATAGTATTCAGCATGTCGGTTCTGCTTCTGCCTGCATTTACCGCGTTCAGTTTATCAGCAATATCTTTGAAGACAGGTCCGGCAACAGCTGAACCATAAAATTTAGCTGCGTGTGCTTTATTTTTTATTACTACGATGCAGGAGTAACGGGGATGCTCAGCCGGAAAGTAACCTGCGAATGATGACTGGTAAATATGATCGGCATACCCATATTTTCCGTTCGCCACTAAAGCAGTCCCTGTTTTACCGGCAAACTTGTAATAGGGATTTTGCAGGGTCTTTCCTGTCCCTTCTGTAACCACCCCTTCCAGGCAGGTCTTCAATTGCTTTAATGTTTGATCGCTGCAGATAGATTCTTCCAATACCTGTGGCCGGTTATCCTTAATGGTGAGACCATTTTGTTGAATTGAATTAACAAGATAAGGTTTCATCATCTTACCGTTATTAGCCACAGCATTGTATAACATCAAAGTCTGCATAGGACTTATCAGCACTTCATAACCGAAAGCCATCCATGGCAAAGTAGTGGCACTCCATGTTTTAGACTTAGGTGTTTTGATTATTGGATTAGTTTCCCCGATGAGTCCGACGCCGGATTGCTGATCGAGGTGAAGCTTTTTCAAATGATTAATAAACTGGTAAGGGTTGTTAGCATAATAAGCCATCGCCAGTTTTGCCATACCCACATTAGAACTATGCTCGAAAGCTTTCTGAACTGTTACATCATATAATCCGTGTGTTTCACTATCAAAGACAGTTCTTTTATTTACATGCCATTTACCACCTTCGAGATTTACGATATTATCCAGCGTTACATATTTGTCTTCAAGTACAGATAATAATGTTGCCAGCTTAAAAGTAGATCCAGGTTCTGATGCGCGGATGGCATAATTAAGGTCTTCCCAATAAACGCCTTCCGTTCTTTTACCAAGGTTGGCAATGGCTTTTATTTTTCCTGTCGCAACTTCCATAACGATACAGGTACCATGGTCACACTCATTCTCTATCATCATTTTTAATAAAGCATTCTGAGCTATATCCTGTATGTTAACATCAAGTGTTGTTATAATGTCTTTACCATTTTCAGGATCGATTTCATATCCTTCTATTGGTACCGCTACCCCGCCGGCTATAAATCTTACCAGTTTGCTGCCGCTTTCCCCTTTCAGCAATGAATCGTATGTTCTTTCCAAACCGACATTCTGTGCATTTTTACGCGCAAGCCCGATAGTTCTGTTTGCTAGTAAACCAAACGGATTTAAACGCCTGCTTTTAACATCAGCAATAAAACCGCTTTTATTTCTTCCCAGTTTAACCAATGGAAATGTTCTTAATGTTTTATATTGATCGAACGACAAATTTTTCTTCAGCAGGAAGTACCTGTCTTTGAGATGAAATCCATTTTGCAGTTGTTTTTTGTACATGACCGCGGATTGATCTTTAAAATAAGCTGATAAGGCAATTGATAATGAATCAACATTTTCTTTGAATCGCTTTCCTTTTTTTTCAAGCAATCCATCTGCGCCAAAATCAATGTATATATCGAAATATGGGATAGAAGTACTTAGCATACTACCATCTTCACTATAGATCGTACCCCTGTCGGCAGCCATTTCAATAAATTTCTGATGCAGGCTATCGCTTTTACTTTTCCAATAGCTACCTTCTATCCGCTGGATGTATATCGCCTTGCCCAGGATCAGAATGCTGATGAAAACGATGCCCAGAAAGCTTAAAGACACCCGCCATAATATGTCGCGTTTTACTTCCAAAACTATTGCTTAAATGTTCCGGTAATTTACCTGGTGAATATTTTTACCTTAAAATTTTTGTAGTTACTTTATCCTGTTTGATGAATCATTCAAAACGTAAGGTGGCTGAGTCAATTCTTTCAAGCCTAATAGTTCTACTGCTTTGGCGAGTTCACTTTGTTTGCTGCGTAACATCACTTCACTTTTAATCGTTTTGTATTCGTATTGCAGCTCTTTAAGTTCTTTGCTTGTTTTATTAATATCCTTTATAGTATTGTCTGAAAAATGACCGTTGTATATATATAATATCGCCAACACTGCGAGGAAGAGAAAAAATGGAACATTCTTAACTATCAGCTGGTAATTGAACCTGCGTTTCCAGCTTAATTTATTTTCCTTATTTTTTTTTATCCAGGGCATCGAAGAGAAAATATGTTGATTATAAATTTTGCTTTGGTGCAAGCTGTCAGCTATCAGTCATGAGTTATGAGGTTCAAGCTATAAGATAACATAGCTCATTTCCAATACTGCATGACTTAATGCTTATTACTAATTTTTCTCTGCTACCCTTAGTTTTGCGCTTCTTGATCTTGAATTTAATTGCTGTTCTTCTTTGGAAGGGATAATTGGTTTCTTCGTTATAATTTTAAACGGAGTCTTCTTCTCTTCATGCTGCTCAAACGGATTACCCGTATCTGCCTCAAAATCTCCTTTTTTTAAAAAATTTTTAATGACCCTGTCTTCCAGTGAATGGAATGTAATGATGACTAATCTTCCGCCCGGCTTCAATAGTGCCGTAGTTTGTAAAAGCATTTCTTTTAACGCTCCCAGCTCATCATTTACTTCTATCCGCAAGGCCTGGAAAACCTGGGCGAAATATTTATTAGGATTTCCTTTTACTATATTACTTAATACCGTTTTAAAATTATTTATTGTCTTAAGTGAAACCGATCTGCGAATTTCTACAATTGTTTTTGCGAGCGTTTTCGCATTAGTCACTTCACCATATTTTTCAAACATTTTATGCAACCGTTCTTCTGAGTAAGCAGTAACTACGTCATAAGCCTTTAGCGATTGACGGTGATCCATACGCATATCGAGGTCTGCTTCGAACCGGATAGAAAATCCTCTCCCTGCTTCATCGAACTGGTGACTAGATACACCAAGGTCTGCCATTACTCCATCTACCTGCAACACCTTGTTTAGTTTTAAAAAACGCTGCAGGTGCCTGAAATTATGCGGTATAAAAACCACTCTTTGATCCACCGGCAAGTTTTGCCTTGCATCTTCATCCTGATCGAACACAATCAACTTTCCTGTATCACCCAGGTGTTTTAGCAATTCTTTAGAATGCCCGCCACCACCAAAAGTGCAATCAACATATACTCCTTCGGGCTTGATATTCAACGCCGCGATAACTTCCTCCAGTAACACAGGAACATGATAGTCTGACATTTTGCGATTAACATTGGTATTACTTGTATCAATAGATGCTTTCCTATTCAATACCCTTTTTACTTTAATCCTTCTCTTTAACTGCCGCCATCACCTGTTGTGCAAGATCACTAAACGACTCAGGTGAAAACGATTCAAAGAACTGCTGATATTTTGTTTTATCCCAGATTTCAATTTTATTAACCGCGGCAACCAGCACAATGTCCTTTTCGAGTGCTGCATGGTCTTTTAGGTTCTGTGGTAATAACAGACGGCCCGCTGAATCCAATTCCATCGTGATAGCTCCATTTAAAAAATACCGCCTGAATTCCCTTACCTTAGGATCAAAATCATTTAGCTTACTAATTTCTAAAAATATGGGCTCCCAACTTTTTACCGGATATAAGCAAAGGCATTTTTCAAATCCCCTGTTAATTACAAACTTTACGTTGCTATCTTCCGGTAATTGCTTTTTAAAACCTCCCGGTAAAAGAAACCTTCCTTTCACATCTAACGTAGCTTCATATTCACCTAAAAAACCAATCATTTACAAGGAATTAAGCCTATAAAATATTTATTACCACAAAATAACACTTTTTCCCACTTGCTAACGGAAATTTTATCCTTTATATTTTTCCACCTATCAAAATACACCAGGAAACTATGTCCCTGGCGGATCTTAATAAGTGTTATAACTTATTTTATGTGAATAATCTGTGAATTGGCGTGCATAACCTGTGGATAAAAATGCAAGGGTTTAATAGCATAATTTGTACAATAATAATTTTTACGCCATAAAATATTTATGTGTCATCAAAAGCAATTCGACTTGTTACAGGTAGATTTTGGGCTTATGACTAAATTGCGCCATCAGCAATTTATATTTACAGATGCATCCCGGCGAGTTATTAATTAAAGATTTTTCTTATATTTTGCCAGCGGAAAAAATTGCCGGGTTTCCACTGGCATTGAGAGATCATTCTAAGTTGTTGATCTACAAAAATTCGTTTATTCAGGAAGACATCTATAGTAACATTGCTCATTACATTCCTGAAAATGCGCTGCTTGTTTTTAATAACACCCGTGTAGTTGAAGCTAGAATTTTATTTCAAAAATCAACGGGAGGAATTGTTGAGATTTTTGCCCTGGAGCCTCATGCCCAATATCCGGATATAAGTTCTGCTATGCAGGCAAAAGGTAAAGTATGGTGGAAATGCCTGGTTGGAGGTGCAGGTAAATGGAAACGGGGACAGGTGATGCAAAAGCGACTTTTAGAAAATGAAGTTGCTACAGTCTTAGAGGCACGAATCGTAGAGAGAACTGCTGAGGCTTTTATACTTGAATTTTCGTGGGAACCGGTTTTTTTAGATTTCGCAGATATACTTCACAGGTTCGGATCGATACCTATCCCGCCTTACCTGAAGAGAGAAGCCATCATAAAAGATCAGGAACGCTATCAAACGATATATGCCGTTGCTAACGGTTCAGTAGCAGCGCCGACCGCAGGCTTACATTTTACAGAAAATATTTTCCAGTCGCTTAAAACGAAAAGCATACAATCAGATTTTATTACACTTCATGTAGGCGCCGGAACGTTTATGCCTGTAAAGAGCGAAACGATAAGCGGTCATAACATGCACTCAGAATTTTTACAGGTTGAAAGATCATTCATTCACAAACTCATTAATCATCCGCAAAATATTATCGCAGTAGGCACCACATCGTTGCGTACGCTGGAAAGTCTGTACTGGATGGGATTAAAATGCTATTTGAATCCTTCTATTCAAAAAGATATTCTTGACATAAAGCAGTGGGAAGTATATGATGATTTACAGGAAAAGTCGGTTGAGGCTGCAACTGCATTAGGTGCATTATTAAACTGGATGGATAAGAACGAAATGGAGGTGATCATCATTAAAACAAGTATTCTTGTAGCTCCGGCCTATAAGGCAAAAATAGTTCGTGGACTTATTACTAATTTTCATCAACCTAAATCTACCTTGTTATTGCTGGTAGCAGCATTGATAGGCGATGACTGGACTAAAGTATATGACCATGCGCTCAAAAATGATTTTAGATTTTTAAGCTATGGTGATGGTTGCCTCCTGTATTTTTAAGTGCTCAACTACCAACATTGTATTAAAAGATTCAAAGACTCATGCCTGTTCCTCTATCACCGGCATCTCAATTATAAAGTTCGTTCCCCGGCCGGGCATACTTTCTACTTTTATTTTACCATGATGGGCGTCTACTACCGTTTTTACATAGCTGAGCCCAAGTCCAAAGCCTTTTACGTTATGAAGGTTACCAGTATGCGCCCGGTAAAACTTTTCGAAAATGCGCTTTGTAGTTTCCTTACTCATGCCTATGCCACTGTCTTCAACTTTTATAATCAGTGATTTACCGTTGTTGGAAGTGGAGATTTTAATTTGAAGTTTATCGTTTGAATATTTCACTGCATTGTCTACAAGGTTACTGATAAGATTGGTGAAATGAACTTCGTCTGCATTGATCAGATCATTTTTAGCATTCAACTGAAGATCTGCTTTACCGCTTTTTTCCTGCAACTGAAGGTTAAAATTAGATAGCGCCGAGTGAACGATATTGTGAACATGAATAGGCTTAAGATCAAGCTGTAACTCCTGCCTGTCTGTAAGCGCAGCCTGCAGGATGGTCTCTACCTGCTTATTCATTCGTTTGTTTTCTTCTTTGATGATGCCGCTAAAGTAATCCATCTTCTCCCGGCTTGACAAAACTTTTTCATTGCGCATGGCATCTACCGCAAGGGAAATAGTGGCTAGTGGTGTTTTAAATTCATGCGTCATATTATTGATGAAATCATTTTTTATTTCGCTCAACTTTTTCTGCCGGATCAACGCATTTAACGTAACATAAAAAGCAGCCAGGAGGATCAGCGTAAATAAGACAGCTCCTGCCACCATCCACCTTAGTTCGCTTAATACAATATGCTTTACGTTTGGCACTATCAGTAGCATAGATTCCTCCGGTACCAAGCCTTCAAAATTACTTCCGCCGGGTGCCTGTATAGGGTAGTAAAACTGTCGGTGCCTTACAGTATCTTCCAGCACATTTAAGAAACCTTTCGATTTCATTTCATAAACCAGCACATCTGCATTACTTAAAATAGCGAATTCAAATTGAATTTCTTTCATGCCATGGTGATTGAATGATTGCCGGAGCCGCTCATTAATTTCATATTCAGTATAGCGGGAAGAGATGGTCGCAGGCTTCATAAACTCTTTTAGTACCTGGTCGGATGGCCATGAAAAAGAACGCTTTAATGGGGAATTTTTTACGTTGGGAAGAGCTGTATTGATTTCTGTATTTAATTGTTCAGCAAATTCGTCAATTAATTTAACCACATGAATGCTAAGTTCTTCTTCTTTGTTCTCCTGCATGGATTTAAACCAGGAGACCTGTATAAAGATGATCCCCACAAGAGATAAACTAATCAATACAATAATAATGGGGAAAATTCTTTTCAACTAAAATCTTTTGGTTAATAATATTATCAGATCTCCTGACAATTACATCGGGAACAATTTCTTGGTTAATTGCCGGAGTACTTACAAAAGTACATTTCTAAACCAGGTTTAACAATTAGTCAGCCTCAACGTCAGAACATTTTAACGAAGGTTTCGCATACAATTAAACTATTTACCTTTTTTTATGTAAATAATATTATTAACGGTTATAGATCTTTAAAAAAAGAGACAGTGTTTCGATTTTAATAGTAATTTAGAAATACTATAAATACACTAACGATTGTTTGTTGAAGCAGCGAAGTTACACATACAAGAAATCACATTTTAAGAATGACAACACCTGCACCGGGCATATTACTTATTGCAGACCCTTTTTTATCAGATCCTAATTTTAAAAGGGCAGTGGTGTTTCTTTGCGAGCACCAGGACGAGGGCAGCTTTGGCTTTGTCCTAAACAGGCCTTACGATTATACACTGGATGAACTGATATTGGGAGTAGAAGACATTAAGGTACCGGTTTATTACGGAGGCCCTGTTCAGTTGGATACAATTCATTTTCTTCATCAATATCCTAAAAGTATTCCAGGCGGATTTAAAGTGGTAGACGATATTTATTGGGGAGGAAATTTTGAGACGGCTATTTCATTGATACGTTCAGGTGACGTAGATATAAATAACATCAGGTTTTATATCGGCTACTCCGGCTGGAGTAAAGGACAATTAATTGACGAATTCAAAGGCAAGTCATGGCTTACTGTGCCGGCTACCCGCAGCCTGATTTTTCATAAACAAACAGACCAGATTTGGAAAGACGCATTACACCACCTTGGGGGCGATTATGAGATGATGTCTAATTACCCTACAGACCCAAGGCTCAACTGATATATTCAAATTATGTTTAGGGAGATTTTGCTATCAGATGTCAGAAAACAGATAAGTGATTATTATTCGTCTTACTACAAGTACCTTCGTTTGCTATTAAGCCATAAAAAAAGCTGCTCCAAAACTGAACAGCTTTCCAAACAGGACATTCTCTCTACCTCAACAAAAAGAAAATACCCGCATGAACACCCCAGTTATTAAGGTTTTTAGTTTCACTATAATTAAAAGGAAGATAATTAAAACTGGCTCCCACATTTATTCCTGAACCACGAAGCTCACTCACAAAAATATTAACCCCCGCATCACCCTGCACTGCAGGTTTGAGCGTTGATTTTGCATCGGCAAATTCACCGAGGTAGTGAGTGTACTGGACAAAATTCATTCCTGCACCCAACGCCGCATAGGGCCTAAGCAACCCTTTCTTTGAAAAATTATAAGTTGCTTTTGCAAGTATTGGTATTGTCTGGACAGAATTTGAAACAACCGCTGAGATGTTACCATCCTTAGTAGCAACAACCTGGCGTGGATATTTTTGGTAAAAATCACTATAAGAAACTCCAACACCAATGAGCAGGTTGTTAACAGGATAAGCCAACTCACCATTGAATCCCCTGAAAGATGTATTGCTTATAAAATTTTTAAATGAGTTGCTAACCGGTGTATTAAAATTATAGCCAATTCTCATCTCTGGTTTTTGTGCATACGCTGTAAAACATACCAGCATTATCAAGGCAGATAAAGCCGCGTAGCTAAAAATAATTTTCATCTTACTATAATATTTTAAATTAATTACTTGTTTTCAAATAGGGTGACTGAATAAAAAATGCCTTTACCTCACTATCAGCGTTAGCCGGATTAAAAACGCCGGTTCCTCTTGCCAGCGCTGTCCACACCGTCTTAATTTTATTATTATTACCGGTAGCATCTTTTAAGTTTAGCATTTCAACAGATAAACCGCCCTCCTGTATTTTATATATGCCAAATGAATAAGAAGGCGGATAATAACCATAACCGCCAAAACCCCAATAATAAGGATCATAGTAACTGCCGTAATAATCCCAGTAATCAGGATAGCTTATTATCCCCGTAAACGTGTTTGTTATTCTCGAAACATTAATGCCAAGATCAGGCTTTGATTTGATATCAATAAATGCAAAACCTCTTTCGGACATGGAAGTTTTAATTACCTTGATAATTTTTGCATCGTAATCAGAAGCCATCTTTCCTTCCAGTTTGTTATTGGCAATTACCGAAACTGAATCCACGATACTATATGTTTTAAAATTGATAAAATTTATAGTTGAATCCTTTTTAGTGATATAAATCCTTGATTCTTCAGCGGTGAGGTTATTGAGCGGATCTTTGCGGCAGCTACTGAAAAGCATTGCCACAGCGGATACTGCTAAGATTAATAATAAGACCTTTTTTTTCATGTTCCCCGTTTTTAGTTTTCTATAAGATGAATGCTTTGCCTGTGCGTTTAATCATATCTAAAGCCTTAACCCCACCCTAACAAAGTCTTTTAATTTCCTTAACTAAAATAAAAACCCATCTCCTAAGAGATGGGTCACAATTTTTCCGTGGATTATGGACTATGAAACCGGTGAATCCTGTATATAATAATTTTAACGGCTAAGCTCCTACTTGCAATATTCGGTCATAAAAGCCTTTGATCAAAAAATGTTTGTTGAGAGTTGAATAAAGTCCGTTATATGTTTTTAATATAAGTCAACAGCAGTAGGCACATGATTTACGAAATAGTCTCAACCGGTACCGCACCTTCAACCAACACTGTAACCCTGTTGTTTAAGACTTCAACAAAACCACCCTGGATAGAATAATTAGATTTATTACCAGCCGATTTATCTTTCAAAATTTTCAGGTTGCCTGGTTTTAAAGCAGCAACCAGCGGAGCATGTTTTTCCAACACTTCGAACAAACCATCCGTTCCCGGAAGCTGAACGCCATAAACATCTCCACTATAGAGCTTACGTTCCGGTGTTAAGATTTCTAAATTCATACAACATAAGTTTTATTCCGGACAGATACTAGAAATCAGTTTCAATTCCTCTAT
>Ga0123338_10000248_pt1 | contig 55662 bp, 52 predicted proteins | sample grotaG_FD_89793 | JGI IMG/M metagenome (GOLD analysis project Ga0123338, IMG submission 89793) | Glacier valley bacterial and archeal communities from Borup Fiord, Nunavut, Canada, to study Microbial Dark Matter (Phase II) -... | ecosystem: Environmental > Aquatic > Freshwater > Ice > Glacier ... | reverse complement strand
TTCTCCAAAGCGTTGGGCTGATACTCCAAGTACCGCTTCTAATACTCGGTTGTCTTCAGTAATCACATGGCGGGCGCGACGGCGCAAGGGTTCTCTTAATGAGTCGGCGACTTGCGGATCGATGATGTCGCGGAGGGCTTTTACTCCTAATTGTTGTGCTGCTGCTTCACATTCGGCTCGTCGCTGGTTATATCCGCTACCAGCTGCTAAGGCATGTTCAACACCACTATCGATCGCTAAGATTTCCGCACCTACAGGAAAAGGTAAAATTCGTCGCTCTAAGGTACGAGTGTCTAAAAATAGCATCGAGTGAGTATCTGCAAGACTTGATGCCATTTGATCCATAATGCCGCAGTTTAAGCCAGCATACTGGATTTCTGCTTGCTGTCCTAGTTGAGCAATTTCGATATCATTCAACTTGAGATGCAGAAGGAGACGTATCGCCCTGAGGGTTGCTACTTCCAACGCGGCGCTACTTGATAGTCCGCAGCCGATGGGGACTGAGGATTTGACGTGGATATTTAATGGCGGTATCTCGTGTCCGGCTTTTTGCAAAAGTTGGATACATCCAAATATATAACTTGCAAATCCCGATGGGCGATCGCTATCGTCAATACTCACTCTCTCGTCCAAATTTTCTGAGTAAAAGTGGTGTAGGCGATCGCTACTCAATCCTATCTGTACTGTAGTACGTTGGGGTATAGCCGTCGGCAGCACGAAGCCATCGTTATAATCTGTGTGTTCGCCGAGGAGGTTGACCCTTCCTGGCGCACTGGCTTCGGCTTCTAGTGGTTTACCGAATATCTGTTGGTACATCATCTGCGCGTTAGAGAGGTTTCTGATCTAAATCAACCACAAAAGTTTGACTTCCGATGGTGACGCGATCGCCAGGACTCAATTGTCGTCCGCGCCGAGTTTCGAGAATGTCGTTGACTAAAACCTCACCGCCTTGAACCATGTGTTTAGCTTGTCCACCACTCTGGGCGATTCCCACCAATTTCATAAACTGGTCGAGCTTGATTTTGTTGTCGCTGACTGTCATTACCTAATCTCCAAAGGTACCGGGCGTAATCTTCCTTCTACCTCTACATTCGGAAAGTTGGGATCGAAGGTGAGATTTTCTAACTTACCATCAACAATCGCAAAAGTATCTTCAACTTTTGCCCCAGGTAAACTGGGATTCCACGCCACTGCCATATTTTCTGTTAGAGTATCTGTTGTTAAGGGATTAGCAACGATCTCTCGCGCTAGGTATCCTGTGGTTCCGCCTTGGTGATGTTGGTGGATGGCGTAAGGAAATCCATGTTGTTCGTAAGCTTGAGCCAAGGCGTTATAAGCTGCGTCTAAAGACGTGCCACTTTGCGAGATATTCAAGACTACGGCTTCAATTTCACGGACATGCTGATGTAAAGCTTTTTCATCCGCTAACGTCCCAAAACAGACAAATCGGGTCAGGCTTGCATACAAACCATATCCTCGGGCACAAAATACCATCATTGCTTGCCGACCAATCACATCTCCGGTGGCTGTAGCATGACGATATAGCGGTAAACGTTTTTCTCCAGCTACTAATGTCAGTGCTGGATGTAAACCTCTCGCCCATAATGCTTCAGCGCCTGCACCGGCTAATTGATATTCTGTCCACGTTGGCAAAGCAGCGTTGAGTACTTCTGTCATCGCTTCGCTAGCTTTCCGTCCGACTTGACGATATCGCTCTAGTTCGCTTGACATTATTACTCTTTTGTGGTGAATTAATGATGCCGGTAATCGCTTTTCGATATGAGGAAGTGGGCGATCGCTGATTATCTTCCCGCCATCAGTAACATCACGGACAAAAGCCTCACGGGTAGCAACATCAGCCCAAGGACTAACGTGGATCTGGAAATTACTCGGCAATTCTTCATCTTGAAGACGCTGCGCTTCAATTTCATCAGTCAAAATCCATGCTTCTTGAGTAGTTACTAATACTTCTGCAATTCCAGTCTCCGCAGTTAGCAATACAGTATTAGATCCGCCTGCAGTCGCCCAAGCAAACCAGTCTGTACCGCGTAATCGTAAAGCTTGCGCTTCATTTTCGCCCAGAGTTTGCCGGATTAATTTTAACTTCGTGGAGACTTCGTGGTTTTTCTCATTCATCGCTGACAATCACCGCTTGTAATTCTTTCGCCTTCTGTTCTGGTAGTGCGTCATTAGCAAACATCCCAGCCGCAAGTTCAGTTCCGGCTAAATACTTCAAGCGATCGCTTGTACGATACGGTGGATAAAATTGGGCGTGTAAATGTGATTCAGGATGAGCTTGACCATCAGTTGGCGCACCAAACCAAGCCATCAGGTAGGGAAATGGGCGATTCCACAAACCGTCATATTTCAAGGTGACAGTTTTTAAGGCTTTGCTAATTCCGTGACGTTGGGCGGCGGTTAACTGATCAAAGTTACTTACTGGTTCAATAGGAGCTAGCCAAACCTCGTAAGGATAACGCGCACAGACGGGGACAAAAGCGATGGCGTAGTCATCTTGATAAATAATTCTTTGGTTGTCTTTGATTTCTTGTTGAATTAAATCCGCAAGTATTCCCCGCTGGTGTTCCTGGTAATACGCCTGCTGTTGTTCTAACATCCGGGCGGGAACAGGAGGGATAAAAGGATATGCATAAATTTGCCCGTGAGGATGGTGCAAGGTTACGCCTACCTCGACGCCTTTGTTTTCAAATGGTAACACATACTGAATTTGGGGATAAGCACCGAGAATGCGGGTGCGATCGCCCCACACTTGCAATAGCAAATCCAGATGTTCCAATTCCAGCACACCCAAAGTTAACTGCGGATTTTGAGTAAAAACTACTACCTCACATGCTCCATTTGCCGGCATTGTTGGCACGATGCAATCTGGTGGGTCGTGCGCTGTTAATGCCATTGACGGAAAGCGGTTGTCGAACACCGCTATGTCATATTTACCTTGAGGAATTTCTGTCGGAAACTGAGGATCTTTCGTTGGCGCTAACGGATTGTATTCTGGTGGCGGCATGAAAGTCCGGGCTTGACGGTGAGCAGCGTAAGCTACCCATTCACCCCGCAAGGGGTGCCAGCGCAGGTGAGGATTTGCCTGGACTGGCGCTGTGCTAGGGCTAGGGGCGACAATTTCGCCGTCAATCGGATAGCGACTGTATAAAGTTAAGGGACGACCATCAGGCTTTAACAGCTGGTGGGAGTACATAATCCTCCAGTAAGGGTGGCGGAGCGGATCGCTTCTAGGGGAAATTTCGGTGTGCGATCGGCATACAACAACCCGTTAGCTTCTTGGAAGGTATCAGTGAACTGCGTGTAGCAGAATCCGCTAAAAATCTCGATATCATTCACAGTCGCTAGCAGGTTGGTGTACTTTATTTGTAGCTCAGAAATATTCCACGAGCGCTCATAACCCCAAATTTTATCTGTATTTGGTTTGTCTTCAGGCGCATAAGCAATCCCGCCAAACTCGGTAAGCATTACTGGCTGTCCCTGATGCGGATAATTATCCAGAGTTAAAATGCGCCCACCGGGACGGCGGCGATCAAATAAATCTCCTAACTTCACCTCCGGCCCATAACGATGGCGCAATTTATCGGGGTTTGACTCATAGTCATGGAGCGCTAAGATGTCTGTATCTGTACTTTCCCAACCATCGTTGCCAATCACTGGGCGAGTCGGATCGAGAGTTTTTGTTAAGTGGTACATTGCCAAAACATAGTTTCGGTGGGCTGGTGTCTCAACTAAATTCGGAACTCCCCAAGATTCATTGAACGGTACCCAAGCCACAATACAAGGGTGGCTAACATCCCGTTTAATTACCTCACTCCACTCTTTGGTCATGCGCTCCACCGCTTTAGGAGTAAAGCGATAAGCACTAGGCATCTCTTCCCATACTAACAACCCCAACACATCTGCCCAATATAAAAAGCGCGGATCTTCAATTTTTTGGTGTTTGCGAACACCGTTGAAGCCCATCGCTTTGGCTAGTTCTACATCCCGCCGTAAAGCTTGATCATTGGGTGCGGTCATTAGAGTATCTTGCCAGTAGCCTTGGTCGAGTACTAGGCGCAAATAATAAGGACGACCGTTGAGCATAAAGCGATCGCGTTGTATCCCAACTGTTCGCATTGCTGTGTAAGATTTCACCTCATCCAACAACTGGGAATTTTGCCACAGTTGAATAGACGCCTGAATCAAAGTTGGTTTTTCTGGACTCCACAGCAATTCGTTGCGATAGTCGTCAATTCCTGGGTCTGATAGGGCGATACAGCGGTGAATCTCGCCATTAAATACTTCATAAATATCTTTCACTAACACAGTATCGCCGACACTCAGTTGAACCTTGAGTTGAATGTCATGGCAATTACCGGCGATAAATGCTTCAAAGCCAATTTCCCACCTTTCAAAGTGTGGTGTCCAGCGGATACTTTCTATATAAGTTTTTGCCACACGCTCAACCCACACAGTCTGCCAAATCCCGCTCGTGCGAGGATACCAAATACTGTGAGGTTCTAATTGCCAATCCTGCTTTCCACGCGGTTTAGCTAAGTCTTGCGGATCATCCTGCGCCCACACTGTCACCTTAGTCATCCCACTGTCATTTAAAACAGCGGTAATATCAATTGTGAACGGCGTATGTCCGCCTTCATGCTCACCCACGAATTGATCGTTTACCCAGACTCGCGCGTGATAGTCTACAGCCCCAAAGTGCAGCAGTAACCGCCCTTCACCAGATGGCGTCGCAAATTCTCGTTCGTACCAGCAGTTCGCGTGAAATTTTGTATCCCCAATACCACTTTGGATAGATTCAGGAGCGAAGGGAACTTGTATATGATGGTTAAATTCTTTGAGGTCACTTGGTTGACAGCATTGACCCTGATCGTCATATGCAAACTTCCAAGTACCATTCAGGCTCTGCCAGTGCGATCGCTGTAATTGCGGGCGTGGATGCGGTGGGTCTACAATTAAAGTCTCCCCGGCAGTATCGGTGGCTGAATCGACTTCGCGATTGGTCAGTTTTAGTAAGTCCATACGTATTTTTACCTACTAGAATAATTCTGTGGCAATCAAGATTGCACTAAAAATTGTTACGCTCGACCGTAAATTGACGAGCGTCATGGGTTCTAGGTTGCCTCTAGAACATATGAAATTAGGGCTTTTTTTTGAGGTTTGCTGGAGGTCTTTAATTAAATATAACTTCCAACTGCGTGACATTATGCCACATTGACCGTAAATATAGTGGCGGATTACCATATATACGCATGACACTTGCTGCTACTTCGCGCTTCCCTCAAATACAGGGGTGATTAAGGTAAAAATAGTTCTAAGTGAACCTGGTTACAATATAGGGGCATAACACTGTTATACCCCAACTTCGGAAATTTCCCAGATTTTACAAGCCGTTGAAATTGTAACCGACTCCTAAAAATATGCCGAAATCGGTGTCATTCAAGAAAGCTAAGTTCGCACCAGCATTGGCTGTGATTCGTGGGGTGAGGGGAACATCAACACCAGCAGTAATTAAGCCGCCAACATCAGTATTATCACCCGTGGTGATTGCCGCCCCACCACCAATGTAAGGAGCGAAACTGATTCGACTGGCTCCTGGCACAGGTCTTACAGGGAAATCTACTGTGACTGGGAGTAAGACCACTGGATTATCACCAATTATAACTCCAGGTCGTACCGAGATATTGCGTGTCAGACCAATTTTACTGATGACCGCAAAGTTAGTGTCGCTTAAAGCCGAGTTACCAGTAATTCCCAGATTACCACCGACCCCAATATAACTTGAACCAGAAACAGTCGCCCGACCTGGATCGATTGGAGTTTGAGCAACTACACGCTTTTTGGGAGTAGCGGGAGTAGCTATAGTGTCAGCAATCTTAAAGGTGGTTGTAGTTGGTGATGTAGACCCATTCAAAGCCGTCGCCGAATTTGGATTGGTAATTGTCACTCTTCCAGATTTGACTGCTTCTCTTGCATTCACCAATACAGGTTGTGTTTGCGCTTCAGCTCTTTTGGATATCCCACTGACAATCACAGCCGCGATCGCCAGTGGGATTAAAGAAACATTCCGGTAAGAAACGATTTTTATCATCTTGGTTACCTTCCTTCGTAATTCTTTAAATACACGGAAGCAAATTTAACTATTATGTACTTTGCTTCCTTATAGATCCATTTTATGCGTCTGAATGTGACTAAAACATGACAAGCAAATTAATCTAACCTCAGTAGTATGTATAGTGATTTGCTATACATCTATGTTAAATAAAAAACATGATTACTACTGCTTTAAAGTGAGTGATTTATCTCTCTTGATGTATATCTCCAAGCATGACAAGCAAAACTCAGGATAGAGATACTGAAACCTAGGTTTTGATACACCTATATATATGAGTTCAGGAAAATCATATGTATCAGCATGGAAATTTGATTAAATATATATCAGCGAATAACTTGAGTGCTCTCACGCTGATGGAAATTAAAGGCTCAGTAAAGCATCACAACGCCGCCAATTCCCACTTAATATTTTGGGAACCTGTTTCTTTATTTATTGGGCTACTAATATTATTGTCTTTGATTCCGAAGATTGGTGGCAAAGTGCAAAATGGATTTATGAGAAATTTCAATTCTCAGATGAAATCTCCTTGCACTCGATGTGAATTTTTTTCCAATAATCCCTATATCAGATGTGCAGCTCAACCAATAATTGTCTTAACTGAACAAGCAACCGATTGTCCTGATTACCGATTAGACGAAGAAAAATCTTTTATTTGAATCAGCGGCGTTCATTCAGCCCAAACAGCCGCCGGAAACTTTGTTCACTATTTCTTAGCTGGCGTTGACAGTTTTTTAGCCATAATGTTGGTTTTGGATAATTTTTAATTTCCCACCATCTTTGAGGCGATAGCCACTACCGTACACTGTTTCAATCCAGTCACCGGCGTTGACTAAGTCCAGTCTTTGGCGCAGACGCCGGACAAGGGTGGTAACAGCATTGCTTTCTGGTTGAGTCCCCCATTCCCACAAAGACTGTTCAATTTGGGCGCGAGACCGCACTTGCTGAGGGTGGCGGAACAAATATTCTAGTAAGTGAAATTCACGCGCTGACAATTCCACAGTAGTTTGTCCACGTTGAATCATCATCTTACTTAGGTGTAATTGTAAATCTGCCATTTGGAGGATATCTCCTTGCCAGATCGGCGATCGCCTACCAAGAGCGCGTACCCGTGCCAAAAATTCAATTAAGTCTGTCGGTTTGACCAAGTAATCATCAGCACCAGCATCTAACCCCATTACCTTATCTTGAGTCGTATCTTTGCCAGTAACAAATAACACTGGTGATGTCTTACCTGCTTGCCGATACTGACGACAAAGGCTCAATCCACTGACTTTCGGCAACATCCAATCTAAAATCAGTAAATCGTACTCTTTTTGAGACAACAGCAATTGAGCAGTTTCGCCATCTTCAACGCCATCAACAATATGTCCTGCATGCAACAGTGCCCGATGCAGAAGTTTTAATTGGTCTGGGTTGTCTTCTACCACCAAGATTCTCATACACAACTTTCCTACTTGTAATAAATAGTAAAAAAGTTTTACCACTGAGTGCGTCGTCCACGAGTCAGATTTATCTGTATATTTTCATTTCGGTAGTTGCAATGACGTTAATTTTTTACTGGCGAATAATTTGCCGAATCTGGGTAGCTTGCGTCAAAGTGCTTTCAACTCCAGCATCTGCCATCCCTTTCACATAGTTGATTTTAATTTCTTCTAGCAACGCTACCAGCAAAGAACGAATTTCTTGGATATTTTGTTTTTTCTGGACTTCCACTTCTAAGACTTCACCGAAGTTTTGGAATAAATGGTCGGACATTGCTGCTACTTCTGGGTCTTCTAGCAAAGTTATGAGAGTGGTATAAGCTGTTTGCGACACATCTGTGGCTAGCTTTTGAATTAATTGAGTGGGTAATTCATTTACTCCCGGCATTTTTTGCAGCTGTTGATAAACGGGGGATTGATTGAGAATACTTTTAATGATGTAATGTAGTAATGTTTCGAGATCAGGTTGAATTTTGGGTACAACTTGATAAACGATTAGGCTCAGTATCCGTGTGGCGATCGCCTTGACTTCGTTGGTGCTATTTACATCAATATAGCGGTGTCGTGTCTCGGGTCGTAAAAACCAATTGATAATTTCACCACGTTGAATTGCTCCTTGAGCTTGAGCAATCAAACGGATAGCGACAATTTCCGTGACTTCTTCGGCGATGTTAGCGACAAAATCTCGGTTGATTTGCTTGCGGATAAGTTCGATATCCAATAAATTAGCTTGGTTGAGACGAACAAGCACAGGAATTACCCGCAACCATCGCCAAAATGGTAACAACAGGATGATATCGTAACCACGCCGCACCATTGCTTGTTGCCAGGTTAAGCCTAGTTGCTGGCGACTGATATAATAAGTGCGACCGAGAAATTCCAAGCCAAATAACACCACAAAAGGCAAATCTATCAGCCAGAAAACATTGTAGGATTTGCCATTGATTCCTAAACGCCGATAATAGTTGGTTTCAATCAGAGGTTGAATCTGAGTTTGAAAAAATTTAATTTCTGGTTGCCAACCAGCTTGAGTTAAATATGATACACTCCAAAAAAGTTCAAAGGCTTGGTGAGCAGATTCTCTACCCATGCGGTCGCGGATTAAATTCTTAATCTTTTCCAAAGTGCCGCTTTTATTTGCTCCAGCAAATGGATTATCCGTAATCATGTCATCACTCAGAAGACGCAATTGAGCAAGTTCGCTTTCTGTTTCCGACGATTGTAATCCTGTACGCGAAACCTGAGCTTCTAATTGGGATACTTGATGCAGATAACTTTGGGTTTCTCTGTGAGGTTTGATACCTTTAACTGGGTCGTACAACTGTGTTAGACCAGGCACATGTTGCAGGTATAAATCACGCCAAGGTACATAACTTAGATCAAAAAATACTAAAAATAAGTTGACTAAGGCAAGAATTGCGATCAATCGGCTAAACCAAGGATTCCGATTTGCTGAGAGTATTTCCGAGGATTGCATAGTAGAAAATTAAACGCTCAAATTTCTATGTAGACTTTTCCATTCGGCATTGTGGCATCTGTCAAATTAGCTTCATGCAAATTTGTATCAACCAAACTCGCCTCCGTTAAGTTAGCCCCTAACAAACTCGCTCCATTCAGGTTTGTTCCTAACAAGATTGCCCCAGTTAAAATAGTACCAATTAACTTGGATTGACGTAGGTTAGCAAATCTCAGATTAGTTTGACTTAAATTGGCATCAGTTAAAATTGAGTTTTCTAAATTAGCTCTCTTCAACTTAGCTCTTGTCAGATTTGCGCCGCTTAAACTACTATGACTGAGATTTGCTCCTTCGAGATTGGCTGCTGTTAAATCGGCATTACGTAAATTAGCGCCGGTTAAGTCAGCACCACGTAAATCTACTCCCCGTAAATCCGCACCTCGGAGATTTGCCATATGCAAATTCGCACCGCTGAAATTAGCACCATATAACCGAACAAAAATTAATTTTACTTTCGGTAAGTCTGCCTGACTAAAGTTTCTTTTTCCAGCTTGGTAAAGTGTGACAACTTCCTGACTATTCATGTACGTATCTTGCTAACCCCAGTTAAATAAATTTGTTAAATCGCAAATCCTATATTAATGATTATTAAGTCGCTTCTGCCAGAAATAAATTATTAAGTTATGAAGTACTGATCTGGGCACCCGTTTACTTAGATATGGGAACTCCCCAACAACCACAAGTGATTGCCAGGGATTAAAGGAAAAGTAATCATAAATTAATAAATGTTCGCTCCTGAACCAATTATTAATTTACAATTGCCTTTTCCCGTATGTTAGCGGTTAAAACGCCAATCAATATTAAGAATTGTCGCCAATTGTAAATCGTTCAATTACAGTGGCTGCTTTCGTACCGTCTGTCTGAATCTTAGAAGTACTTAATCTTCATCACGTCCATGTACTTGGGCTGGTGGAGAAGTTGCTTCCACTGCAGTGAAGGGTTCCAAGATTTTATAACTGTGGGATGCACCTTTGGGTACTGTCCAGGAATTTCCTGGGAGTAGTAATACCATTTGCCCTTCGAGATGTAACTCGGCGCGACCGCTAATTACATAGCCAACAGTTTCATACTCTCGCATTGTTGGCGCTTTTGGTTCATTGGGTTGTTCATTCTCCCAAAGTCGCATTGAGACGGTTTTCCCAGAAGCGAGATATTTTTGACCTGCTTCACCTTTCGGCGAGTGGGCTGCGTCCACTTTCATTACAGTAGTGTCTGTCATAAGAATTGAGTAGGATTTATGTTGATGTAGAGACTTCGTCTAAACGCGTCTCTACATTTGATTACGGTTTCAAAACAACTTTGATACAGTTGTCTTTTTTGTGTTTGAAAATATCGTAGCCGTGCGGTGCTTCGGCTAGCGGTAAGGTATGGGTAATGATGAATGACGGATCGAGATCGCCATTTTGAATGTGATCTAGCAAAGGCTTCAAGTACTTATGGACATGGGTCTGTCCCATTTTGAAAGTTAGACCTTTGTTCAGTGCTGCGCCCATTGGCAATTTATCGATAAAGCCCGCGTAAGCACCAGCAATCGAAACATGACCACCTTTACCGCAGGAGACAATAGCGTTGCGTAACGCCGTTGGACGGTCTGATTCTAGACCTACCTTTTGTTTAACCTGGTCATATAATCCCATGAAGTCAGTACCATGAGCTTCTAATCCCACCGCATCAATCACCGCATCTGGTCCGCGACCGCCAGTCATTTCTTTGAGGGCTTCGCCAACGTCGATTTCTTCGTAGTTAAGAACTTCGGCTTTGCCAAATTCTTGCGCCATTTTCAGCCGTTCAGGAATGCGGTCAATGGCAATGACGCGTTCAGCACCAAGCATGTGAGCACTTCTGATGGCAAATTGCCCGACTGGCCCACAACCCCAAACAGCAACAATATCACCTGGTTTAATATGGCAATTTTCTGCCGCCATGTAACCTGTGGGAAAAATATCTGTGAGGAATAATACCTGTTCGTCTGCTAAACCATCAGGAACTTTGAACAAGCCGACATCCGCAAACGGTACGCGGGCGTATTCTGCCTGACCGCCAGCATAACCACCAAAAATGTGCGAGTAGCCAAATAGACCAGCTGGCGAATGTCCCATGATCTTTTCTGCCATCCAAGCATTGGGATTGGAGTTGTCGCACAACGACCACAAATCCCGGTTGCAGAAAAAGCAACTGCCACAAGATATTGTAAACGGAACAACGACGCGATCGCCCACTTTTACATGTTTGACTGAAGTTCCCAGTTCCACCACCTCGCCCATGAATTCATGACCCATAATATCCCCTTTCTCCATAGTGGGGATAAAACCGTTAAAAAGGTGTAAGTCAGAACCACAAATAGCGGTTGATGTAATTTTGACAATGGCATCTCGGGGATTGATGATTTTGGGATCGGGAACTGTATCCACCCGCACATCGTTTGCCCCATGCCAGCAAACAGCTTTCATCCTAATTTCTCCTTAAGTACACCGAGACCAAGTCTATCTGTCGCTGTAATAACCTGATTCAGTTTTGGTAATCGGCTTTGCCGCCTTTTCCACGGTTTTCTCGGTATCATTCAAAAACTCTTTGGTGCTTTCAGGTAGGGGTTCGTTAAGATTCAGCTTTTCGACCACATCTTCTTTCGCCTCTTCCAGCTTTTCCTTAGCTGTCTCAAAGAAATTGTTACCTTCGCTTTTAGCTTTGGTGACGACTGCGGGACTATCTGTTTGGTAACTTCTAGCTTCTGGGGTCAATGTATCGGCTTGCGCTACCGCTGTATTTACCCAAAATGTGATTGTTACCAAGAAAGCAATAATTAAAGAACGGAATTGAATTTTTCCTAAAGATACTCGGCTCATAAAATCCTCTATCTGTGTACATACGTTGTGAATAAATGTCGAGAGTAGCGTAAATGCGTCTCTACACTACGGCTTGAGCACGACCTTGATGCAGTTATCTTTTTTCTGTTGAAAAATATCGTAGGCGTGCGGTGCCTGGTCGAGAGGTAACTGGTGAGTGACCACTTTGGAAGGATCAAGTTCGCCATCCAAGATCTTTTGGAGTAACAAATGCATATATTTCTGACCGTGCATTTGTCCCATCCTAAAAGTCAAGCCTTTATTAAAAGCGGCACCCATTGGCATTTTGTCAACAAACCCACCGTAAACACCCATAATCGAAAGAGTGCCACCTTTACGGCAAGCTACCATCATTTGCCGCAAGACGTGAGGACGGTCAGTTTCTAAACGTAATTTCTGCTTTGTCTGATCATAAGCATCTTCAAAGCCAACGCCATGCGCTTCTAAACCAACCGCATCAATACAAGCATCAGGTCCACGTCCGCCAGTCATTTCTTTGAGGGCTTCACCAGCATCAACTTCTTCATAGTTAATGACTTCAGCTTTAGCAAAGTCTTTGGCTAGCTGTAAGCGATCTGGAAAGCGATCAATCGCAATCACTTTTTCCGCACCCATCATATAGGCACTAATCATCGCAAATTGTCCGACAGCACCGCAACCCCAGACAGCGACAGTATCTCCGGGCTGAATATCGCATAACTCAGCACCCATGTATCCGGTAGGAATGGCATCCGAGATAAACAACAGCATCTCGTCTGGCAAGTCTTTAGGAACTTTGACAACACCGACATCCGCAAACGGTACGCGGATATATTCGGCTTGAGCACCAGCATAACCACCAAAGGCGTGAGAGTAGCCGTAAATTGCTGAGGTGATATTGCCAAATAATTTTTCTTCAATCCAACCTTCAGGGATGGAGTTATCACACAGCGACCACATATCGCGCTGACAATAATTGCAATGACCGCAACCTATTGTCGAGGGAACAACCACGCGATCGCCTACTTGCAAATTATGCACGCCACCGCCTACTTCGATGACTTCCCCCATAAATTCGTGACCGATAATGTCACCTTTTTGCACAGTGGGAATGTAGCCGCCGTAAATATGTAGGTCGGAACCACAAATAGCGGTTGACGTAATTTTGATAATTGCATCACGCGGGTTGAGAATTTTCGGGTCTGGGACTGTTTCCACCCGCACATCGTTAGCGCCGTACCAACAGACAGCTTTCATAGTGATTTTAGGATTGGTGAATAGGGAATGGAGGGGGAATTAACCGCCCTTCGGTTGACCTTCGGTAGTTGCGATTTCTCCTGCTTCCATCAGCATCTTGAAGCGACGGAGATCGTCACCGACTTGCTGTTCTGGTGCTTCGCCAAAAACTTTCGCGAATCCAGCGGCGAGGAGTCCACCAGGAGGATGGTATTCTAATACAACCTTGACCTCAGTCCCGCGATCGCCTGGTGCTTTACTAAAGCGGACAAAACCAGAATTCTCAATATCCGCACCTTCGACTGAAGCCCAGGAAATAAACTCGTTTTCCCGATCTTCTAGAATATCTGCATTCCACTCCACGCTACTACCTAACGGCGCAGTCGCCTCCCAGTGAGAACGTTTGTCACTGTCCACCCTCACCGACTTTAGGTGTTTCATAAATGTGGGCAAATTCTCAAAGTCGTGCCAAAAACGGTAAAGTTCTGCTGCTGGTTTATTAATTGTGACTGTCTTTTCTACCTTAATTGGTTTGTTCACCCCAAGAGCATCCTGTGCTTGCTGAACAGTGCTTTGCTTAGTCACACCTTGATACACCAAACCACCGCCAGCTAATGCCATCAACGCACCTCGCAAAGAACGTTGACGCAAACCTGACAACACCATTGCGCCACCACCAATTAATGAAGCCCAGCGTTCAGTATCACCTGCTTGACCTTCGCTCTGACTTTTACTGATCTCTCCACCTGATGAAGTCATTTTTCTTGCTCCTTAAATTGTACGACTACTGCTGAATATTAAATACATGAATTATGGGTTCACTCGAAAAGCTCGCTCATTGTTTCCTATGAGCAAGCAAAATTCACCCCAAAAAGGCAAATTACATCGTCACCGCTGCACCAGTTGTCGGCTTAGCTGGCTTGGCGTCAGAACCTACTCGCGCCTGATACAACTTTACCAAATGCTGCTCGCTGGCTAACAAATCTTGGTAAATTTGTGTAAATAGTTCAGTAGAAACCGGATCTGTTAATGATGGCATCAAGTTGCCAATATCACCTATACCCGTTTGCACATCACCCAAAGCCGAACGTAATTGGTAGATATCATCACTGCCGGTTAGTGCTGTTTTGACCTTGGCATATTGATTAGCGATATTTGCCGCTAGAGAGGGTTTTTCGCCAAGTTGATCCAAACGTGCTTCTAACATTTGGATATGGCGCTGCTTATTCGCCATTATCTGTTGAAACACAGAGTTTATTTCAGCATCTGATTCTTTTTCTGCATACTTTTGCAACGCTTCCAAAGAATAACGCTCACCCGCCAAAGCTGTATTTAAAGCTTTAACAATCTCACCCTTACTTGAACCACCCCAAGCAGTCGCTAGTTTCCACCACTCAGCATTTGCATCTTGCTCATTTGGTAAATCGGCAACCTGACCACCGTAACCTAAACGACTTAGAATAGCTGTGGTGAAAATTGCTAAATCTCCAGGTTGACGAGAGGTAATTAAGTTACCATCAACTACTAGCGCTTGATCGTGATAATTGGCACCAGCGTTGCTCATGTCTTTGCGAATAGCAACAAAACCAGTAGCTTGTTTGCCTTTCAGCAAGTCACCTTCAATCAAAACTTGGGGACCGTGACAAACAGCGGCTATTAGCTTACCTTGCTGCATAGCTTCTTTCACAAAGTTAACTGTATTCGGGTTACGCCGCATCACATCTGGCGCCATACCACCAGGAATCACCACAGCATCATAATCACCCGCCATTGCTTCTGCTGTAGTTGCATCGGCTGACATCGATACTTTGCCTAGCTTACCTGTATACTTTTCGTTCATCCGCGCCCCGAGGACAACTACATCTATCCCAGCTTGTTTTAAGCCTTCGTAAGGGACTTTAAATTCTGCATCCTCAACACCGTTCTCAATCAGGATAGCGACTTTCTTTTGAGCAGAATTACCATTCTGTGCCATTTTAATTCTCTCCTATTTTTATGCAACCGAATTACAGGTTTGCCGTAGTGTCATACTCCACGAACAAACCTGATGATTAAGTACTTAGTTCGCTATTTGGTGCCGAAAATAACTCAGCATAATCAGCCGAAAAATTGGCTTGTAAGTCATTAAACTCACCCGGACTCACAGAATCTTGCAAAACTGTAAACACTGCGCGGACATGCATAGCAGCAGTGGTCGGTTCTATTTCCTCTTTCTCGCTGACTCGGCGGATGAACTCTTGGAAATCAAAGTGACCACCATTTTCACCTTCGCGACCATGTAAGCACTTAGCTAAAGGTTCAGGCAGCTGTGCAGCTAGATCCTTCGCCTCATCACCGACAATGCGTTCTTTGATTGTTTCTAAAGTAGCTTGCGTAGCACGTTGCGCTGCTTCGCGAGTACTTATCTGTCCGACTGCTTGAACGTGTTTAATGAACTCGTCGTATTTCAAATTTTACCTCCATTAACCGATAAATACTTAGAATACTTGTAGTAAGCGGACAGAGAATTGCCTTTTTACAACTCCAGCGGTCTGGATTTTTAAATTCGCTTCGCCAGTAATTCCTTAGCTTTTTCGGCGATTTGAGATTTGCTGATTCGCAGTGAAGTAAAAAAAGTAATTAATTCAACATCTTCACCATCTTCAGCATCCTTGATGTAGGTGTCGCAATCGGCTATAGCTTCTAGGGTTTTGTGCAGCACAGCAACTAGGTCGTAAATTTCATTTTTAGCTCCTGCCTGGGCTTCACCATGATCAGCCATTTATTTTCCCTGCCACACGATTCACCTATCTCGACTCTTCACTAATAGCGTAGAGATCATTGTTCAGATCATCTTCGTTCCAAAGGGATAGATTATTTGAGTCTTAAGTGATACATCTTTAGGCATACAGTTTAGTAAACAGAAAAAGCTATAAATAAGACAAATATGCTTTTTGAGTTCTCAGATATCCATTTTTGAGAACGAAAATCTGCATGGATGCAAAGAAGGTAAGGATTATGCCGAAAAAAGCACCGAGTAGTGGCAGCGACAACCAGTCCCCGAGAGAGGATTTGCCACAGGAGATTACCGAATCCTATGGTACAGGTGTGAAAGAAGTACCAGGATACAACATCGGTGGACATACAATGTGGGCTGAAAAGCCTGAATACACCGAAACTAGCCCAGAATTAACTGATAGTGATGTGGATACTTATTGGGAAGATGCAGACGCAGTCGGAGATGAAGCCGTAGGTGGTAGCACTTCAATACCCGAGCACGATATTGTTGATGAACTTGGAGATGCAGTCGGTTTAGAAATGGATGAGCAAGCTTTTCTGCGAACCAACGAAATCCTCTCTGAACGTGATGACCGTCGTTTTGAATTAGACCCAACATCCAGTGAAGATTACCAAGAACGTCGAGACTAGGGATCACGCGCGATCGCTCAAATGCTTGACAGTCAATTTTCGGGCGATCGCCAAGCTTAAATCACAATTAAATTTATTAATCATATATATAGTTAATTATTCTTTTAGATTGCCAGACATCTATCTTCAGTAGGGTTAAATACTCAATCAACGTTTGATAACTTTGATTTAGAGACAAGTTAATCAAAATCGGAGAGCAAGATGACATTTACTAAAACTGGCAATGAATCTCTTAACAAATATGTACAATCATTTCAAAGCTTAGAAGTAGATGACCAACTAGCCTTGTTCTGGTTCATCTATAAAGAAATGGGTCATTCGATCACACCCGCAGCTCCTGCAGCTAGTACTGTTTCACCAGCGATCGCTGAAGGCTTGTTCAATCAAGTCAAAGAAAAGTCTCACGAAGAGCAGTTGCAAATTCAGCGTGACTTAATTACAAAAACAGACACCCAGATATCTCGTGAGTATGGCTCTTTAAGCGATACAACCAAGCTATTATTTTGGTATCTGCTAGCTCAAGGCATGGATAGCGCCACAATCATTCCCATGCCTGCCGACTATAAATTATCATCGCAGTCTGAAGAGCTATTCACCAACATCAAGTCATTACCCTTTGAACAGCAAATCACACTTTTCCGTGATTACGTTTCACCAATGGGCGCTGAAGCAAAGTCAGGCGCAGGAATTTAAATTTCAAACACTAACCTCACCAATTAATTAGAAACCATCATGACAGCTACCAATTCCAATACCATGACAGAAGCCGGAGCAAATTTTTTCCGGTTAGAGATGAATGACCGTTTAGCAGTACTAGCATCACTTTACAGCCAAGTAGCTGGTACAATTCCGGCAGATGCACTCTTAGCAATGCCAGACAAAGGAGGTGCTGATCTAGTAAAAGAAGTTCAGCATCTTTCCGGCGAAGAAAAACTCTTGGCGCTGCAAGACATTCTTGGAGCCGACAGAAACGACCAAGACGAAACAATGCTAGATCCTAACCCTAGCAAAGCCCTAGGCGAACTCTTGAAAGGCGGTACAAAAGTTCACACAGGTAAGTATGGCGCGATGAAACCCGAATCTAAATTAGGTTTCTGGTATCAACTCGCTCAAAGCATGGGAAGCAGCATTCCCACCGACTACAAACCCTCAAGCCAAGCAACAGAATTGGTAACCTCCCTCAAGTCAATGAGTACAGAAGACCTAGTTTCCTTCTTGACCAAGGTAGTCTAGACAACCAGGGGGATATAATCAGCTCACGCCAAGGCGCAGCGCTAGCCTAGTGCTCTTTCACGAAGCCGTTAGGTATTAAGCGTTACTCCCTTAACCGTTAGGCGCAAAGGTGTAAAGAAGTTTACATCCAGCGCCTAAAATTTTGGCATGAAACTAACAATATAATTGATTATGCTGCAATTTCAACCTTCAGGATTTGGGCAAAAAGTTGTCAACACCACTTTAGGCGCAATAGTTTACTACACTCAAACTAGCTCACCCTGGTCAATTTCTGACACAAAAGATTTACCAGAACTAGTATTTTTACACAACTTTGGTGGTGGTGCATCAGCCTATGAATGGTCAAAGATTTATCCAGCTTTTGCGAATGATTATCGCATTTTAGCACCAGATTTAATCGGCTGGGGAGCATCAGCACATCCGGCGCGAGACTACCAAATTAACGATTATCTCACAAATATCGCCGAGTTTATTCAAAAAACCTGCCACCCACCAGTAGCAGTTATAGCGTCATCCTTAACAGCAGCTTTAACAATTCGCCTTGCAATTCAAAAACCAGAACTATTTAAAGCACTGTATTTAGTCACTCCCTCAGGATTTGACGACTTTGGGCAAGGTGTAGGACGGAGACTACCACTACAAGTAATTAATACACCACTATTAGACAGCCTAATTTATGCCTTAGGTGCAGAAAATGAAATATCAGTACGTAACTTTCTCCAAAGATTCTTGTTCGCTAAACCAGAACGAGTATCAGAAGAAATGGTACAGGCTTACTTAACTTCTGCACAGCAGCCAAATGCTAAATACGCAGCATTAGCCTTTTTACGAGGCGATCTTTATTTTGACTTATCTCTATACATTCAACAACTCACTATTCCCACACTCTTTCTCTGGGGAGAAGAATCACAATTTACCAATGTCAACCTAGGACAACGTCTAGCTGCTTTGAATCCTAACACGATTAAAATCCAAACTATTCCGGGTGCAGGCGTTTTAGCACATTTGGAAATGCCGGAGGTAGTAGTGGGAATTTTGAAACGCGGAGAGGCGCTGAGGTAGCGCTGAGGTACGCAGAGTTCTCCGCGCCACTCCGCGTTTCCTCCGCGTTTCTCCGCGTTTCAAAACTCCATAACTGCGGCGGTCTTCTCTCGATCTAATTTAAAAAGCAATACACCCAAAGGTGGTAAGCACAAGTTTAATGAGTGGCGGCGATTGTGAGTTGACCACTCCTCCGCCCATTTACCACCGAGGTTTCCCATGTTGCTACCGCCATATTCGCGGGCGTCGCTGTTAAATAATTCTACGTAGAAGCCGTGTTGTGGTACGCCAATGCGGTAGTGGGCGTGAGGTTGAGGTGTGAAGTTACAGATAGCAATAATAAAATCGTCAGAATCTTTTGCCCGCCGGATAAAGGAAACGACACTGTGACGGTTGTCGCTACAGTCAATCCACTCAAATCCGGCTTCGGCAAAGTCTTGGCTGTACAAAGCTGGCTCAGTTTGGTAGAGATGGTTGAGGTCTGTCATAAATTTTTGCAACTGTTTATGTGGTTCATGTTGCAAAAGTTGCCAATCTAAGTCTGCCCAAACATTCCACTCATTCCATTGCCCAAACTCCATACCCATAAATTGGGTTTTTTTGCCTGGATGGGTGAACATATAGCTGAATAAACACCGGACATTGGCATATTGTTGCCATTTATCTCCTGGCATTTTGCCAACGATATGATGCTTGCCATGCACTACTTCATCGTGGGACAAGGCGAGCATGAAGTTCTCGCTATGGTTGTACCACATGCTGAAGGTGATGTTATTTTGGTGAAACTGGCGGAACCACGGGTCCATGCTGAAGTAATCTAGCATGTCGTGCATCCAGCCCATATTCCATTTCAAGTTAAAGCCTAGTCCGCCAGTGTAGGTTGGCCAACTTACCATTGGCCAGGAGGTTGATTCTTCGGCGATTGAGAGGATACCGGGAAAATAACTGAAGATGACGTGATTTGTCTGCCGCAGGAACTCTGCTGCTTCCAGGTTTTCTCTGCCACCGTATTGGTTGGTTAACCATTCCCCAGGTTCTCGACAATAATCTAGATACAGCATGGAAGCGACAGCGTCCACACGAATTCCGTCAATGTGATATTTGTCAAACCAGAACAACGCATTCGCTACTAAAAAGTTACGAACTTCGTTGCGGTTATAGTTGAATACTAATGTTCCCCACTCTTTATGTTCGCCTTTGCGGGGGTCGGCGTGTTCGTAAAGATGTGTTCCGTCGAAGAAAGGTAATCCATGTCCGTCTTTGGGGAAGTGTCCGGGAACCCAATCGACAATTACTCCAATACCGTGAAGGTGGCATTGATCGACGAAGTACATAAAGTCTTCGCAGGTGCCATAACGGGCTGTCGGGGCGTAATACCCGGTTACTTGATAGCCCCATGAGCCATCAAAGGGATGCTCAGCAATGGGTAGCATCTCGATATGGGTATAGCCTAATTTTTTGACGTAGGGAATTAATTGCTCTGCTAACTCCCGATAAGTTAAAAAACGCGCTCCTGGTTTGAGTTCGGAAACGACGACTACTGGCTCTGTTTCGCCATTTGGCAGTATATTCGGTTCTTCACTTGCAGCGTGCAACCACGAGCCGAGATGTACTTCATAGACGGAGATGGGCTGACTTAAGATCTCATTATGGCGACGCTTTTCCATCCAGTCGCTGTCATTCCAAGTGTAGGTATTTAAATCGACGACGATGGAAGCAGTTTTTGGACGGACTTCTTGCTGGAAACCGTAGGGGTCACACTTTTCGTAGATGTGTCCGTCTTGGTTTTTGATTTCGTATTTGTAATGTTCGCCAACGCCAATTTCGGGAATAAATAATTCCCAAATTCCCGTCGAGCCTTGCCGCATCTGATGTTTGCGTCCGTCCCAGTAGTTAAAATCTCCCAAAATCGAGACATTTCTGGCGTTAGGTGCCCAAACGGCAAAGTAGACTCCTTTAACCCCATCGAATTCTGTCGGATGAGAACCTAATTTCTCGTAAATCCGGTGATGATTGCCTTCTGAGAATAAGTGCAAATCGAAATCTGTCAGATGAGGGCTGCGGAAGGCGTAGGGGTCGTAAATAACGCGTTCATGTTCGCCTTCTTGAATCCGCAATTGGTAGTTTGCTAATTCTTTGGTCTCAATCGTGCATTCAAAAAAATGTGGATGATGCACGCATTGCATTGGGTATTCTTGTCGCGCTTCTGGTAGAACCACCCATGCTGCAGTCGCATTGGGTAGGTAGGCTCGCACTGCCCAAATGGTTTGATTATCTTGTTGGATCAGATGAGAACCTAAAATTTCAAATGGATTATGGTGCTGGTTCCCAACAATGCGGTCAACCTGCTCTGCAGCGATCGTGGTTATGGACATGGAGCTACTTACCTTTATCAAAAGTTACTTTATCTTATGGTTCTACTTTTACATATTCTTTACATTTATTCGCAAAAAAATATCAACCGTGACGATGTTGTGTACCCTACGGATGAGTCTATTGCGCTCAAGAGTGAGAATTAAAAATGCAAGAAGGGAAAAAGCTGGCCAAGAGCATGTCGCAGGCGGAGGAGAAAAACATTCTCTCTGATTTTGGCATTAAGTTGTGGCGTCGCGCCAGTGGCTATCTGGGTTTGTAGTTCTGCGTATTCAACAGCAGTTAAGGGTTTACCATTTATCGGCGATCGCGCTTCTGTAATAATCTCTGTCCGCAAAACTTCTTCCGGTGTATCTAAAATCGGCGGTAATGCGGCTACTGTCCACTGATAACTAGTTAATTCCACTACAATGCTAACACTGAGAGTGAAAATAAAAAACAGTCTATACTTCATCTTCAGAAGTTGGAGGTGAAACGATGGAGCATTGCCGGGAATGACTTAAATTTTATGTGTAAGATTTTAGATTGTTTTTATAAATACTTCTTTGGACGACAAAAAAATTTATCTTCCTGCTTCTTACGTATATTATCTATCGCTGTTAAAAAGCAGACAGACACTCAACTAAGGCAAAGCGATAGTTTCACTTTGCCTTGGCAGACTACGATTGCACTTAAAATTACCTGACCACAGATAACTAGCTAATCAATAATTAATTCTCGGTACTACTTCTTAGGGGTAGCAGAGGGAGTAGCACCAGGAGCCTTGGAAGGGCTTGTAGTAGTAGTCGGCTCAGGACTAGTGGTAGTGGTAGTAGAAGGACTAGTAGTAGCAGCAGGTGAACCTGTATCTGTAGGTTCAGCACTAACGCCAGGAGAAGCACCAGGTGTACTTTCGGTACCGCTATTGCAAGCTCCCAAGACTGTAGACAGTGTTAGCAATAAAGCTAGGCCAAAGATTTTTGTTTTCATAACTCCTCATTCACCAATTGCGATAAGAATAATGTTGATCCACTCGTTGACTAAGATACCGCATTTATCGCTTTTTTTTACTTGTGTTCTCAAAATTCCAGGTAAGATTTGTTTTTTTTGAACAAATTATGCCCTATACCATGTACCACAAGTCTTCTTGACTGCCTTAAAGACACAAAAATTTAAAGGCGACTTTGCGACTCGTATTCAAAAGGCGCGAATCCTCTAACGCTCAACTCAATTTACTCCCCTAGAAGAATAAATAGCTGTTTGCAACTTGAATTGCATTGTTTGTCGATTTTCGCGTTATCATACCAAACATTGTGACGCCAAGTGTGCATCTTCACCATTGACTAGGCAAAGGCATATCTTAGATGTTATGCCTAGAGAGAAAAAAAACTCAGTTGAACCAGCTTTGAAGGTCATTCTGCGGTTGCGGTTCCAGTGTCGCATAGCATATAACTGTACCAAAAAGGGTGTAATGTGTTACCTATCGTCATAACTGAGTAGCTCTAAATTAAAGTCCTCAAATCCACATAAGCGTGACAAGTCATGGCTGTTGCTCGAAAATCAGCTACTCATCGTCGAAAACCACAAATTAGCCCGAAAAAGCCGCTGACGGCAACCAATCCTGCAGTCATCCCCTTGCCGGTGCCTCCGCTAAAGTCCCAAGGTCAAATCCCGGTGATGTCACCGCAAAATTCTCCGCCGTTTTGGTTGCTGCGTTTATGTAAAGTGCAACGTTATTCCTCTGTCACCACGTTTTTATTAGTCACAGCGACACTATTCGTGTACGGTTGGACTGTATATTCACAGCAGCGTTGGAGTCAGGCATACCGTCAATTGCAGCATTTGCAACTTCAGGAAAGGCAGCTGACGACAACTAACGAGATGTTAAAAAATCAGATGGCAGTACAAGCCGGAAGACCAGGGACAAGTTTAGTGTCACCAAGTCCATCTACAGCCATTTTCTTGCAAACACCATCCAATGGGCACTCGGCTTCATCCACACCGGGTTCTACCACAACAGAAGCGACCTCCGCCCCATCAATCCCAAAAAACTTAGGATACTAATCAATTCCCAATCCACGTCTTGTTTAATGTCGTGGATTTTAATTATTTGACAGTTTTTATGCAAAAGTCAGAATTCACAGCCAAAAATAGAAAGCTAGATATCAATGCCAAAAAGCCCAAGGATCGTCTACCTCAGCCAGGAATGAAAACTAAAGTCACGTCGAAACTCCCACAGCCGACACTGGATAACGGTCGCCGGTTATGGATGGTTTGGGGCGTGCTTGGGGCGGCGTCTTTGGGGTTGGCAATCAATTTGTATCAGCTGCAAATAGTGCGATCGCCACAATTATTGGCAAAGGCGCGAAAACAACAAATGGTACAATTACGACCATTTATTCCTCGTCGTCCCGTTGTCGATCGCAATAAAAATGTCTTGGCAATCGATCGACCTGTTTACACTCTCTTCGCCCATCCAAAACTGTTCAAAAAGCCAGCATCCGAGATCGCCTCTCAACTGGCTACACTACTCCATCGCGAACCGGCTGATTTGGAGAAACTTTTACTCAGTCGCACTAGTGGGATTACTGTAGCTAGTGGCGTCCTCGAAGAAATCGCCAATCAGATTACTTCCGCGCGTCTAGACGGCTTGGAGTTAATTCAAAAGTACTCCCGTCTTTACCCACAACAAGATCTAGTCGCTGACATCGTCGGTTACGTGAATTTAGATCGTCGCGGTCAAGCAGGGGTGGAATACAGTCAAGAGAAATTGCTCGAACGTTCTGTCCAAATGGTGCGGATGAGTCGGGCGGGGAATGGTGCGCTGATGCCCGATCGCGCTCCCGGAGGATTTCTCCATTATGATGATCTCAGACTACAACTTACGGTAGATGTGCGCCTGCAACGCATTGCTACTGATGCTCTTCAACAACAAATAACTAAGTTTCATGCCAAACGCGGTGCGGTAATTGTGATGGATGCGCGGGATGGTTCTTTGATCGCCTTAGCAAGTCATCCCTCTTATAACCCGAACGAGTACTCCAAAGCCGACATGTCTTTGTTTAAGAATTGGGCGTTATCAGATTTATATGAACCAGGATCGACTTTTAAACCGTTAAATATCGCGATCGCGCTTGAAAATAATGCGATCACTCCCGAAAATACTTTCAACGATCCCGGTTCAATTCAAATCGGCGAGCACACGATCAAAAATGCTGAAAACAAAAGTTACGGGCGGATAAATATCGCTCAAATCCTCCAGCACTCCAGCAATATTGGCATGGTACAAGTGATCCAACGACTTAAGCCTAGTGTTTACTACGGCTGGCTCGAAAAGTTGGGATTGGGACAAACTATTGATACTGATTTGCCGTCTCCCGCAGCTAGCCAACTCAAAAGTCAAGAAAAATTTATTTCCTCACCGATTGAGCCAGCGACTACCTCTTTCGGTCAAGGCTTTTCTCTAACACCATTGCAGTTAGTCCAAATGCAAGCAGCCTTAGCTAATGGTGGCAAATTAGTGACGCCTCATGTAGTTCAAGGATTATTTGATACTAAAGGTCAAGCGTATTGGCAACCGACCTTACCAGCACCACGTCAAATATTCTCTCCGGTAACAGCGCAAACTGTTGTAGAAATGATGGAAACAGTAGTAACTAAAGGCACAGGTAAACCAGCACAAATACCAGGTTATCGAATTGCCGGTAAAACGGGCACAGCTCAAAAAGCTAGTAATACAGGTGGCTACCGCGCCGATGCCAAAATTACGAGCTTTATCGGCATTATGCCTGTAGAATCTCCGCGCTATGTGATTTTAGCTATTGTTGATGAACCACAGGGTAGTACGGCGTTTGGTTCTACAGTTGCTGCCCCAATTGCCAAAAAAGTGATGGAAGGGTTAATCAATATTGAGCAGATTCCGCCAACACAGCCAATGACTCCAACAAATGCTACGGCAGAAAATTCCGGAACGATCAAGGCGAGAGATTAGTCCCATATAAATTCAGGTTTATAACTTCGGAGAGATGTAGTTTACGCTACAGATTGGAAAGCTAGGAGTAAGGAATGGAGATGATCCCCACGCCTACAATAACCAATCCATACTGAGCTTTGTTAGTTATGGTTTCGCTCGCTACGCCGACCGCATTGTCAACTCATTCAAGCACGCTTAACTACGAAAAAGCGCTACAGCAATTTATCCAAATGCTGGACACGCCGAATCTAGACGCGAAGATTCGTGACGAACCGGAGCTCAACCGCGATTTCACTACAGCACTAGAGCATGCTTTAGCAGCTTACAATTCTGCAACCCCAGATGAAGTTACACACCTGTTTCTCCAACGCGTACTTTATCGGATAAATCGGCTTAACCTGTTTTGGTATGACGATCTCCGCCACTACGTCAACGAACGTTCTCCTTACCTGTACGCCTGTCGCGAGCAAATTGAAGCAGCTTGGCAAGAGTGGGAAATGTCACAAGTTGATGTGAATGCTATGCAAAAATTGGATGTGAAGCAAGCACTACGCGATCGCGCAGCTGCAGATCTCGATCCTGAACTTTCCGCCGATAGTATTTACCTGCGCCAGCAAATGACAGAAGCGGGCTACCGCCACTTATTAGCCATAGGCTCATTCGACGGTTTAGTTGAAGGTAGCAGGCTGTCACGGATTCTAGGCGGTGCGGCCAACGCGGTGCAATGTACTTTGGTGCGGGTACTGCTAGAAGAGTACGGTAACGGTCGCTATTCTCGCAAGCACTCGACATTTTTTGCTCAAATGCTGAGCGAGTTTGGCATGAATACTGAGCCTGAAGGATACTTTGACTTAATACCTTGGGAAGTTCTCGCCTGTGCTAATCATAATTTTCTCCTCACAGAACGCAAGCGGCATTTCCTGCGTTACTGCGGTGGATTAACTTATTTCGAGATTGCCGGTCCCGCAGCTTACAAAAATTATTTAGCCGCCGCGCAGAGACTAGAATTGTCAGATGCGGCAATGGGTTATTGGGAATTGCACATCAAAGAAGACGAACGCCACGGTCAGTGGATGCTGGATGATGTAGCTTTGCCATTAGCCGAAAAATACCCTGATGATGCCTGGGAATTAGTTCTGGGGTATGACCAAGAAAAAATATTAGGCGATCGCGCAGGTGCAGCGGTTGTGCGCTCAATTCAAAAGATGGAGCAAAGGAATTGAAGTAGGGGTCAGGAGTCAAAATGAATGATTGAGGGATGTAAATTTATCCATCAGTTGAACCGAATTGATCATCTCATTCTGGCTGCTAAATCCTTGATTATTTCTATTCATTAATGAGCAAATGATTGGATTTCCTGCTTGCTCACCGTGAAGCTCTCTTTTCTACTTGTATAAAGTAGAGATGTTCTCTATGCCTATTACTTAGAGGGGTAGGCTTTCCTGGCGACCCTACATCATACTGGGACGTTCCCCAGACATCTTATTGAGTACGCCTTAATCAAGGTGTCAAATTCTTGTTTCCTATTTTACCTAGCTGGAGAATTTTCGTCAAATGAAAGACATCTTTATCTGCCCAGAAGAATCTAATTTCTACTCAAACTGCTTAGAAAACTTTGTCCTCAGAGATAGCCAAAATGCTGAGTGTGTTGAATTTGGTTCTGGAGATGGGACTCCAGTGATTCACTCATTACTGAGAAACAAGTTTGATGGCGTGATCCACGGTTTTGAATTAAATACTTCCGCCTGGAAAGCTGCTAATGCCACAATCGACGAATACGACCTAAGTCATAAATACGTGATCTCCAACGCGTCTTTATTTGACTCTTCGCAACCCCAAGCGGAATATCTTGTCGCCAACCCACCTTATCTACCAGCGCCAGACAATGATATTTACATGCCATTGTTACATGGTGGTGTAGATGGAGCAGCCGTGACCAACAATCTATTGTCATTAGGTTACGACAATGTGTTGATGCTAGTGTCAAGTTACTCTAATCCCGAAAGTACGATTAATTACGCTAAATCCCTAGGCTACGGAGTTGCTAGTTTTCTCGTCTTACCCTTGAAATTTGGCTACTATAGCTCTGAGCCAAAAGTCAAAAATCATATTGAGGAACTACGCAAGCACAAAATGGCATATTACTCAGGCGATTTTTACTTTTTGGCTGGCGTGTTATTTAGAAAACACTTCGAGTCTCAATTCGACTTATCGAATGAGTTAGCTCAGGTAATGACCAGCTTATAAAAGTGAAGCATTTAAGCCTGGACGCTTGGTTGCTAATGTGCTCCCATTGTTCCAGAGTAAACCAAACCGCGTTGCACATCCAAAGTTAAAATCGTGCCATCCCGGATAATACTTGTGGCATTTTTAACGCCAACAATTACGGGTACACCTAGGCGCATGGCAATTACTGCGGCGTGACTTGTCAAACTATCTTCTTCTGTAATGATTCCTGCTGCTTTACGGATTGCATCTACAAAATCAGCACTGGTACCCGGTGCTACCAAAATTTCTCCTTGACTAAAGTTACCTAAGTCCGCCGCACTGTGTGCTATGTGAGCACGACCGCTGACCGAACCTTGTCCCAGTCCAATACCTTGACCTAGAACAGCCGTGACGATTTCAACTTTAATTAAATCTGTCGAGCCAGCTACTCCTTGAAGGGTACCAGCGGTCATGACCACTAAATCACCTTCACAAAGTAACTCCTTTTCTAAAGCTACATTCATCGCCGCTTGGAATGTCTTACCGGCGGAAGGTAAATCTAGCACTAGTAAAGGTTTAACCCCCCAGACCAACTGTAGCTGCCTAGCAACATTCACATGCGGTGTGACTGCTAAAATCGGTGTTGTCGGGCGGAATTTGGAGACATTGCGAGCAGTAGAACCTGTTTTTGTCAAGGTCATAATTGCAGCAGCGGCTAGTTGCTCAGAAATCTGACCGACAGCTTGGCTAATCGCATTGGGAATTGAGCGGCGAGTATCTTTCAAATTGGCATGAGATGATGCCATATCTTTTTCCTGCTCGATCCTTTCCGCAATTCGCGCCATTGTAGCGACAGCTTCTACAGGAAACTTGCCAACAGCCGTTTCATTGGAGAGCATCACCGCATCAGTACCATCCAAAATCGCATTTGCCACATCCGATACCTCAGCACGGGTAGGACGCGGATTACTCACCATGCTATCCAGCATCTGAGTCGCGGTAATAATGGGGATTCCCAGACGATTAGCAGTAGCAATCAACCGCTTTTGCAAAATCGGGACATCTTCCGCTGGTAACTCTACACCTAAGTCACCTCTAGCGACCATCACACCATCACACAAAGCGAGAATTTCTTCCATTTGTTCAATCGCTTCGTGCTTTTCGATTTTGGCAATCACTGGTACTTGTTTACCTGTACTAGAAATGAGTTCCTTAATCTCCAACATATCCTGCGGATTGCGGACAAAAGAAAGAGCGACCCAGTCCACCCCTAAATCAAGACCAAACATCAGATCCTCACGGTCTTTGTCGGTCATTGCCTTCACAGACAGATAAACTCCAGGAAAATTAACCCCTTTGTTGTTAGACAACACACCGCCGACAGTAATGCGACAATGCAAAACACCTTTGCTGCGGTCAATATCTTCGACCTGCATTTCCACTTTGCCATCATCCAAGAGGATCATGGCACCTACTGGGACTTCCTCGGCTAACAAATCGTAAGTGACACAGCTTTGATGCTGTTCACCGACAATCGGCGAACTTGTTAAGCTAAAGTGATCGCCTTTGGCGACAACTATCGAGCCAGTCTCAAATTTCCCTAAGCGAATTTTGGGTCCTTGTAAATCTTGGAGAATCCCAACTGGCTGATTGAGTTCAAACGCCGTTTGCCGAATTAGGCGAATACTCCGCTGGTGGTCAGCATGAGTGCCGTGGGAAAAGTTCAGCCTCAAGGTGGTTGCACCTGCTTCAATCAATGATTTCAGCACCTCTGGGCTACTGGTAGCGGGACCAATAGTAGCGACGATTTTTGTCCGGCGTACAGAATCTCGTAGTTGCATATAGTAGTGGATCTAGAGAGCTAGTTTAGGGAATAATGGTGAATATAACCGTTGTTGGCAGGACTGACGCAAGCCTAATACCGTTTTGGTGAGAGCTTTATCGTCTGCGAGAGCATCATACCGCGCTCATCGCTACTTCCACCAGAAGAATGTTATATCTATAAGGTATACAAAACTTTATGATTGTTTTGCTGCAGCAAAATACTACAAAAAAAATTCATTGATAAAGGAGTTTTGCAGATGGTTACGTCGGAGGCAAAGAAGCCACTGACAATTCCACCGAAGGAATTTTTAGATCCTCCGGGTGATTGGAGTCCGTCACTACTGATGTTTGGCGCTTCTGTCACCATGCTGGTGGTGTCAAACTGCGGTTATTGGCTTTGGGAATGGCAGCATTGGTGGTGTTTTACCATCAATACTCTAGCCCTACATATTGCGGGAACGGTGATCCATGATGCTTGTCATCAATCTGCCCATCGTCACCCAATCATCAATTCCATCTTGGGGCATGGTAGCGCCCTTATGTTGATTTTTGCCTTCCCCGTATTTACCCGCGTACACCTACAGCATCATGGCAATGTCAACGACCCAGAAAACGACCCAGATTATTACGTTTCTACTGGGGGACCACTGTGGTTGATTCCTGTGCGCTTTGCCTATCATGAGATATTTTTCTTTAAACGACAGTTGTGGCGCAAAAACGAACTTATTGAATGGTTTTTCAGCCGCGTGTTTGTGCTGTCAATCGTGTTTGTCTCAATCCATTACCACTTTTTGGGTTACGTGCTCAATTTCTGGTTCATCCCAACTGCCATCGTCGGCTTAGCGCTAGGTTTCTTTTTTGATTATCTACCCCATCGCCCACACCAAGAACGCGATCGCTGGAAGAATGCCCGTGTCTACCCCGGTAAGTTGCTAAATATTCTGATCATGGGGCAGAATTATCACTTAGTCCATCACTTGTGGCCATCCATTCCTTGGTATAAATACCAACCTACTTATTACTTAATGAAGCCGTTATTAGATGAGAAAGGTTGTTACCAAACATCAGGCTTACTAGAGAAAAAAGGATTTCTAGAGTTCCTCTATGACCTAACTCTAGGCATTCACTTTCGTAAGCCAAGTTAGTTCTTTGTAAGAATAAAACACTCTTGGTTTGTAGTTGCGCTTTAGCGCTAAAGCGCAACTAAGAGCCAATTCCAGAGATGTCACACTTGGTTACATAGTTTGGTTTGATCTCGCTTATGTAGTTAAGGCTTTAGCGTTCGCGCAGCTACGAGCCTTACCAATTCCCACCAATAGGCTGTGGCAAACTCCAATCAGGGCGCAAATTTTTAGCACCTCGTAGATACGGATGGCAAATTTGGACATTCGTTGCCGGCAAGTAGGTGTGAATCAAAAATCGGATGCAATATTGTAAACTGCCCTCTACATGCATTTGCTGCACATCGATCATCGGCACAAGATCCCAGGAAGGACGTTGCCGTGCTATGGCTGCCGGAAAAATCGCATCCAAGTCCCGCGTAACACTGAAGGTAGCACTAATAATATCCGATGGATGTAAGTGATTGTGTGTTTCTAATTCATCCAATAATTCTGTCACGGCTTCCTGCATTGCCTCAACAGTGTTTGCGGAAACGGTTGTCGCCCCGCGAATTGCCCGCATTCGCCACTCCACTAGATAATCCTCCACTTATTAAGTTAATTATTTGCATTTAAGGCTGATACAGCCATAAAGGTAAACCGCTGGTAGATACTTCAAACTCTAATCGATTCATCCCCTCTGCCAAATAGCGATTTCCCGGTAATAAACGACTTAATAAAGGTTTTCGTTCTTCTAGGTTATAAAATTGAGTTTTTTCTGGGTCTAAATTCACGAGTTCGGCTGTCCAGCGACGGGCATCTTCTTCAGATCCTAAACGGTCAACAACCCCTAACTCTAAAGCCTGTTGTCCGGTAAAAATCCGACCGTCGGCAAAAGCTTTCACTTTCTCAACCTCTAAAGAACGCCCTTCGGCTACTGTTTGAACGAATTGCAGATAGCTAGTATCAATTAGCTCTTGCAAAATTTGTTCTTCTGGCGCTGTCAGTTGACGGTCAAAGGACAAAATGTCTTTATATGGTCCTGATTTGATGACTTTGAAAGAAACACCAATTTTTTCTAGTAAGCGTTCTAAATTATTGCCGCGTAAAATTACACCAATACTGCCTGTAATTGTACCGGGATTAGCCATAATATATTGAGCGCCTACGCCAATGTAAACACCTCCAGAAGCAGAAATGTTGCCAAAGCTGGCGACAATTTTGATTTTTTCACGCAACCTTTTCAAGGCGCTATAAATTTCTTGAGAATCGCCTACTGTCCCTCCAGGACTATCTATTCGCAGTAGTAAGGCGGGAAATTTTTTTTCTTCTACAGTTTTCAGCGCTGCTAATACACGTTTGCGCGTAGCACCAGCGATCGCGCCTGTAATCTCGATCCGAGCAATTTGTTTACGATAGCTATTAAATGGCCACATGATCCGTTCTAACTTTTATTGTGAGTATTGCTGATATCATCAGCCGTGAAATCAGCTTTAGTGACACAGACGACCAAAGCCGCATGGGTTCTTATCTAGTGTGCCATTAGTTATCAGTCATCTGTCACTTGTAAGATGAGCAACTATGAAAAAATGTTCATAAAACTACATAATTGGGTAAAATCAGGAAAAGTAATTGTTAAGGTGTCATACGTCTGAAGATATGCAGCTTAAAGTCAGTGAATCTCGATTACCCTTCGCCCCACTACTGTTGATCGCCCCCTTTTTTTTGTGGGGTACAGCAATGGTAGCCATGAAAGGGGTAATGCCTCATACTACACCGCTATTTATCGCCGGTTTACGCTTGATTCCGGCAGGATTAATGATTTTGATGGTGGCAGCATTCATGGGCAAACCGCAGCCTCAAGGCTGGAGTGCATGGCTGTGGATTGTCTTGTTTGCTTTAGTTGATGGGTCGCTGTTTCAAGGATTTTTAGCCGCAGGATTAGTTAGAACTGGGGCGGGCTTAGGGTCAGTAATGATCGACTCGCAACCGATAGCTGTGGCTTTGCTTTGCTGCTGGCTGTTTCAAGAGCAAATTGGTGTCTGGGGTTGGTTAGGGTTAATCTTGGGAATTATCGGGATTGCTTTAATTGGTTTGCCAGAAGACGCTTTAACCCTTGTTCTATTCCATCCTCAATCTCTTCTGGGATTAAACCCCCAGGCTATACTCAATCACGGCGAATGGTTAATGCTGTTGGCGGCGCTGTCAATGGCTGTAGGAACAGTGACGATTCGCTATGTGATCCGCCATGCTGATCCTGTCACCGCTACCGGATGGCATATGATTTTGGGTGGATTGCCAATCTGGACAATTTCTGCTACTACAGAAACTAATCAATGGGTGAATCTCACACCTACTGACTGGACTGCTTTAGCATATGCCACGATTTTTGGCAGTGCAGTAGCGTATGGTTTATTTTTCTACTTCGCATCTTCTGGTAATTTGACAAGTTTCAGTTCTCTCACCTTCCTGACACCTATATTTGCCTTATTTTTTGGTAACGTCTTACTCTCGGAAGTCTTGACACCACTGCAATGGGTGGGAGTTAGCATCACTTTAGTCAGTATTTACCTAATTAACCAGCGCGACAAGATCCCGCAAACTACCAAAACGACTTCTTCGATGCTACAGGAATCAACTGCCAATTCCTTGGAACCAGTTACCTTAAAGCTTTTAGAATCGGAACCAGAAGTTTTACCGTAGTCGAAGTAGGTTAGGCTAATAAGAACGGATATTCAGGGTGCGATCGCGTTGATTTTGTGTATTAATGGTTACGAACTTTCACTCTCGTTTAAGTCATCTATTGAATGATGACGGCAAATATACGTTCCAGCTAAAAATTTTTATATGAGGCTCTGCCGTTCCTCAATTTTGATCGTCACCACTCTTACTTGCCTTGGTAACCCTAGCTTAGTAGATGCAGCGACGCGCCTGGAAACACCCCAATTCTTAGCCCAAGCCCAAACACCCGTAAGAGTAAGCCTAGCACCCGGAAGTATTGGTGCCGATGTCCGCTTGTTGCAAACCCATCTGCGAGAATTAGGCTATTACAACGGTGTGGTAGATGGAAATTATGGTGCTAGTACAGCAGCAGCTGTAGCTAAATTCCAGAGTTCAGAAGGTTTGACAACAGATGGGATAGCTGGTACAGCCACCAAAGAATACCTCAAAGCAACCATAGCCAAAAAAGCTAATTTTGCTACTCCAAGTCCTACCCCCAAAGCGACTCCACCAGAAGCCAGTGTCGCTCTGATCAAACTTGTGCGTCAAAACTGGCTATGGTGGTTATTGGTAATTGGCGGCGTTTTGGCTACTAGTGGGATTCTGTTTTACCTGTTACGGTCTTTGCGTAGACCTCGACAATTGGAACCGCTAATCTCTGATGAGGGAAAGTTTTACCCAACCCAAATACAAGAAGTAACTCCGCCAATTCAAGATTTAAAGGCGCTACCTCCGCAAGAAACCGTAACAACATCATCTTTCACAGAATTGCTACCAGCCGAAAAGACTTCTCGTCTTGCCAAAGTCAATATTGTTGAAGAATTAGTTAAAGATTTACGCAGTCCTGAACCCGTTAAACGACATAAAGCGATTTGGGATTTAGCTAATCAGGGAGACTCGCGGGCAGTACAGCCACTGTTAGACTTGATGATGGACTCCGATTCTCAACAGCGCAGCTTAATTTTGGCGACTTTGTCAGAAATTGGCATCCGCACCCTCAAACCCATGAATCGGGCTTTGGCAATTTCTCTCCAAGATGAAAGCCCTGAAGTCCGGCAAAATGCTATCCGCGACCTAACTCGTGTTTATGACATGATGGCGCAAATCAGCCAGATGTTGTGTCATGCCTTGGAAGATACAAATCCTGAAGTTCAAGAAACCGCCCGATATGCACTCTCGCAAATGAATCGTATCCGGTCGCTACCCGGTCAAGAGGAAGGCAGTGATTCATAATAATGACAATCTTGACATGGTCCCGTAGGATTAACGGCACAGCGCAAATTGCCGGTACGAGCATTGTATCGGCAACTGATATCGCCAATTAGGTAGCCAACTCCTTCTAAGTAGTAGCGATCGCTAGGAATCGCCGTTGCAACAGGTAAAACTCTCACCGATGTGAGTGCTTGTCCGATAGTGCGTCTTTTTGCCTCGGTTTTACGGAGCGCCCACAGTGATAGTAATGCGGGAAACAAACCAATAGCAACAACCAAAAGTGTCTTGAGCACCTTTCATTCACCTAAATCTTGGCTGTTGTCTTTATTTTTAGCACAATTGGGAAAAATAAAAGCTCGCGTCTTGGTGGAAAGCTTTTCTTTAGACCAAGGCGCGATAGTTATGCCATGAATTGAGCTGCAAAGAGCACTTTCACTTAATTTAAGACTTATTTTTCCTGCGTGGTGGTGGGGTTATTTGTTTTCTTTTAGTCCTATGGCGGAGGAAGTGGGCGAGTGATGCAGCTTCTCGTTCTGCTTTGAATAAGTCAACTGTGCGGGTAATAACGATCAGTGAACCATCTGCTTTTTGTCCTACGTAAGGCACACCTACTGGTAAATATTCGCACACATTGTCTGGGGAAGTTCCGTTTGGGTGACGGTTTTGACTTCTGACTGTCTCCGCTTGAGCTTTCAACTCAAACATCGCCGCTTGCAATTCTCCTGATAGTTCATTGATTCGTTGCGCTTGCATCACCAAACGTTGCCATTCGAGTATTTTTTGTGGCTGCGGATGCAGCTTTGTAAGACCTTGATTTGCTGGACGCCCTGAATGGCTGTTTGTGTTGCTATCTTTGGCTTTCAGTTTGAGTTCTTTCATCATCACTCTGACAAAACTACCCGCCTGGTAAGACGATGCCAATATTTTAGTACATAAGTACTATAAATGCTGAATTAATTTTGCGAGAGTGAGTGGTGTTAAACACCTGTTAACATCTGAATGTGAGCCAGAAACCTGGCATTATTTAGTGCTTGCACTGTGGTGCGACAATCTTGAACCCAAAACTGGCGACCAAAGCGGACAAGTTTGCGGGCGTCGCCAGACTGAACGATCGCGACCACAGGAATTTTAGCTTTTTCTTTATCTGGGCATTGCTCTTTCAAAATTCCTCGGAGGCGATGTTGTTCTTCAATGGTGGTTGCTTGCTGAGGGTCTAGTTCTACCATCACCAATTGGACTGTTTCCACAGGTTCCGCATCTTCGAGGATCAATTTCGCTTTTTCTTCTTTGCGGTCTACTTTTCCCCAAATAATTAACCTAGCATCTGTGATTAACAGCGGATTCACCCGTTCATAACTTTTGGGAAAGACAATGGCTTCAACTTGACCAGTTAAATCTTCAATTTGCAGAATCGCCATCGAATCGCCTTTTTTGGTCGTGACCTTCTTGATATTGTTGATCATCACCACCGCGCACAAGATTGTGTCTTCTTTATAGTCGCCAAGTTGGGCGAGATTAATCGGTGCGAGAACTTGAGTTGATTTCCGGAGCGATTGCAGTGGATGGTCAGATACGTAAAAACCGAGAAGTTCTTTCTCAAATTTTAACTTTTCTTGCGGAGGCAAATCAGCAACTGGTGGTGCTTTAGGTGCATCGTAGCCATTTTTGCTAGCTTTACTACCGTTACTGGAAATCCCCAGTAAATCCAACAGATTACCTTGACCGCTAGAACGATCCCGCGCCCGCGATTGCGCCCAGTCGTAAACAAAGGCTAAATCATGGATTAGCTGGTTGCGGTTACTCGCTATTTTGTCAAAAGCACCACAATGGATCAGAGATTCTAAAGAACGACGATTGACAGCTCGTAAATCTACGCGATCGCAAAAATCAGCCAAGGATTTAAATTCACCACTTTCATCTTTCGCTTCGAGAATACAGGCGATCGCATTGTGACCAACGTTGCGAACTGCGGAAAATCCAAATAAAATTTTCCCTGTTGACGGAGTGAAATCCACCCCAGAACGATTGATATCTGGCGGTTCGATCTGAATATTCATATTTAGACAGGTCGAAATATATTTCTGCACTTTATCCGTATCACCACTGTTAGCGGTTAACAACGCCGCCATATACTCCACCGGATAATTAGCTTTCAGATAAGCTGTTTGATAAGTGACGTAAGCATACGCAGTTGAGTGGGATTTATTAAAGCAATTTGAGGCGATGAATCCCGGCTCAATAGTGAAATTGTGATCGCGCTCCACACCAATATCATAAACATTTTGCGTGCCTAGGGATTTACGAGAAAGAATTTTTACCACTGTACCTGCCCCAAAAATGTAATTTTAATGACTCAGTAATATTTTGTCCGGGGATAAATTCCCAACTATATTCGGCATGAATAATCTAGTTTAAAACTACCGGCGAACATTCAAGCCTCAACTAATGAATCTAAATTTACAGTTTGCCTAGAAATTAAAATCTTCTCATAATCGCCAATCTGTACTAAAATAAGTAGCTTTGAGTCTTAAAAAGGGGTACTGCATGGCATCGATCCGCGAGTTGCATACACAGCTGGTTGACAAAGAACGTTCAGCCGTTGAAATTACCCAAGAAGCTTTAGACCGGATTGAATCCTTAGAACCGAAATTGCACAGTTTCTTGTGCGTTACGGCACAACGGGCATTAGAACAGGCTCAGGCTGTAGATGCTAAAATCGCGGCAGGGGAAGACATTGGACTGCTGGCTGGGATTCCCATTGGTATCAAAGACAACCTGTGTACCAAAGGAATTCCCACCACTTGTGCTTCGCGAATATTAGAAAATTTTATCCCGCCTTACGAATCCACAGTAACGCAGAAACTAGCGGATGCTGGTGCAGTGATGGTTGGCAAAACCAATCTCGATGAGTTTGCGATGGGTAGTTCGACAGAAAACTCTGCTTATCAAATCACCGCCAACCCTTGGGATTTAGATAGAGTTCCCGGTGGTTCAAGTGGCGGTTCTGCTGCGGCTGTAGCAGCGTCAGAATGTGTGGTAGCCCTAGGTTCGGATACAGGTGGTTCAATTCGCCAACCAGCTTCTTTTTGTGGCGTAGTGGGGATGAAACCGACTTATGGCTTGGTATCTCGTTACGGTTTAGTGGCTTACGCTTCTTCTTTAGATCAAATTGGTCCGTTTGGACGCAGTGTCGAAGATACCGCAATTTTATTGCAAGCGATCGCCGGTTACGACCCCAAAGATTCTACAAGCTTAAAAGTAAACATTCCCGATTATGCAGCGGCGTTAAAACCAGACCTGAAACCCAGAGGACAACTGCGAATCGGAGTGATTCAAGAAACTTTTGGGGCGGGATTAGACTCAGAAGTCGAAGCCGCTGTTACCAAAGCGATCGCTCAGCTGCAATTATTAGGAGCAGAAATCCACGTTGTTTCCTGTCCACGCTTCCGCTACGGCTTACCGACTTACTACATTATTGCCCCCAGCGAAGCCTCAGCGAATTTAGCACGTTATGACGGAGTCAAGTACGGTCAACGTGCGGAAGGAGCCGAAAATCTCCTCTCAATGTACACTCGCACTCGTGCTGAGGGTTTTGGGGCTGAAGTCAAGCGCCGGATTATGATTGGCACTTACACCCTATCTGCTGGCTATTACGACGCCTACTACCTCAAAGCGCAAAAAGTTCGGACTCTGATTAAAGAAGACTTTGAAAGAGTCTTTAAACAAGTTGATGTCTTAGTCTGTCCCACCGCCCCTTCTACTGCTTTCAAGAGGAGCGAAAAGACAGAAGATCCTTTAACTATGTATTTAACAGATTTGATGACAATTCCTGTGAACCTAGCTGGTTTACCGGGCATCAGCATACCATGCGGCTTTGATAGCCAAGGACTACCGATTGGATTGCAGTTGATTGGCAAGGTGTTGCGCGAAGACCAACTGCTACAGGTAGCTTATGCTTACGAACAGTCCACCTCTTGGCATCTGCAGACACCTCTGTTGGGTTAAAGGAAGGGGGAGTATTGGTCTCCCTCTCCTCTTGATAAATTTTGTAGTGTAGTGGTTCGGCAAATTATCGAGTCGCAGGTAATGAAGTAGGCTGATTTACATCTGGGGATGTATTTTCCGGAGTGAACGTAACCTCCTTCACAGCACCAACACTTCCTAGAAGCTGTGCTTGCTGTTCATTTAAAGAAAGCATGACCGCCCCAGCATTACCCGTCCGGAAAGTTAACGACTTTGATGCTGTCCAAGTTTGTTGTTTTTCCTTAGGCAAAGTACCCTCAAATTCTTTTTTGCCATCAACTGTCACTCTTACCCAAGAAGAATCTTGAAGATTCACAGTAACTTTAATCGGCGAATTAGGTTTTGGGGTAGCTTGTGTCAGTGGTGTAGGGACAGCAGGGGTTGACGCAGGTGTTGCTTGGGTTGTCTTCGGTATAACTGCGGCTACAGGTTGTAGCGCTGCCTGACTGGGTTTTGAGACTAACGGTATAGTGGGGGTACTTTTAACTGGTATTGGTTTAGAAGTTGCTACAGGTTGTTGAACTGTTTGAGTTCCCCGCTGACTATTGAGTAGATAAGACAATCCACAGGTAGCAGCAATCAGCAAGAGAATATAGGGGATGTAAAGAGGAATAGATATGCCTCGGGACTTAGTATCGGTATCCATATCTGATTTCGGCAAGCTAAAATCAGTGGGAAAAGTTTTCCCTAAAGCCGTCCCATCCAACCCCAAAACATCGCCATAGCGTCGGATAAAGCCTTGCACAAAGATTGCTTCCGGCAAAAGGTCTAATTGTCCTTCTTCCAATGCTTGTATAAAAGTTACTCTAATCAATGTTTTAGCAGCTATTTCATCGATCGATAAGCCCTGCTCTAAACGTACCTCTCGTAACTGTGCTCCTATTTCCTTGAGTTGCTCCTCTTGAGCCGGATTTAAAACTTTCACGTTATTGCCCAACCATCCACTACAATATCTTATTCAATAAAGAAACTCGCACATCTCTTGTATATTAGTGAACTTTTTACGAATCTTTATCTAAACTTAATAATATATCAGATCCACGAATAATAATTATACATCCTTACTTACTCCGAACCTGAGATGCCTAAGTAAAAAACTTCCAAAATCCTAGCTTGAATTTACACAGCATTATTGTTATATTTAACGGTAAATCAACGTTTTCTCTTACGTATTGACGTTTTTACTGTATAATTGAAATCCAAAAATTATGTTCGACATGTGCTGACTGACCAGAAAATTTTCATTTCCATCTAATACTCAGTATATAAGCACAAGTATCTGATTTAAACTACATTAAGTTAATCTAATATTACTGAATGTATGTAACAATTAATTCCAGTATCGTTGACAGTAGCGTATTCAAAAACAAGATTATAAAAATAACCTAAATATTGGAGTAAGCTTTTAAAACCTAAAATCGCCTTGGGCAAAGCTTAGGTGCCCCTTACCCAAAGTAGTGTGCTGTTTTTAATACCTGACGATCCGGAAATCATCATAAAGGGCAGAATAAATGACACAGGTGGAACAATTATCTTACCCTCATGGCTATGCAACCTGTATACTCCTTAACTGTCCCCGGTCGCCCAAATATTGAAATTTCCCAAGACGAGTTGCGCTCTATACTAGGGCAAATCGAAACCCAGCTGCATCGAAGTAAAGTTTATCACCGCGCTTTAGCAGAACTGAAAAAGCTAGGCGAATCAGCCGACCAAGCCAAAGAACTGATCAAAATTGTCGGTAGAGAAGCCATCGGTTTAGCATTTCAACAATTTGCGAAACAGCAGCCAGACACCGCAATTTCTGCGAATCCCACTCCTACACTTATACCAGACACCGCACAACTAGAAACTGTTGTTGAATCACCTGAACTCAAAGACAATGCCTTACCATTATCAACCGAGACCCCAAGCGAATCAACAGCCGTCAACCAAGAAACGTCCCTGCTTAACTGTTTAACCAAGCAAACAAAAAAACGCACCTCAGCAGAAATCTCCGAAATAGCCACACAAGAACACCTATCCTGTCTCAATCAAATTACTCAACAACTGCGACTCACGAGAGAATCACAAAACCTCTCCATCGCGCAAATTCACTCCCAAACCTGCGTCCCCATCCATATCATCCAGGCGCTAGAAAACAGTGAATGGGAGAGACTACCAGAAGAAATCTACATTCGCGGCTTTATTCATCGGATTGGCGATGCTTTAGGATTAGACGGTACCGCCTTAGCTGCTTCTCTACCAAAACTAGATCCAGTCAAAGCTGTATTACCCACATGGTCTAGCCGCGAAAAGACAACAGGTATCGCCATTGGATTTGAATTACAACCGATACACCTATACGCCACCTACACCGCTTTAGTTGCTGGAGCAGTTGGGGGATTAGGATTATTATCTCAACCATCAACTCCTAGTAATGCGATCGTACCCCATGCAGCAACCCAAAAGTCTACCAAACAAGTAGAAACAAGTGCTAAACCGGGTGTAAAAACAAGCCAAACAGGGGTGGTTGTGGGGGCGGATATGGCTCCGCCAGAGGCACTTTGAGGGTGGGGGAGTCAATGAGTCTTTTTTTTAACGCGGAGGAGCGCAGAGGTCGCGCAGAGGAGCGCAGAGTTCTCCGCGTCTCTCCGCGTTACCTCCGCGCCTCTCCGCGTTTCAAATCAACACCAAATTATCACGATGAACAACAGTATCTGCACCCTCATAACCTAAAATCCCCGGAATTTCCCGCGAATGACGCCCGCAAATTTTTTGTAAGTCAGCGCTACTGTAATTTACAAGTCCTCTAGCAATTTCGTTCCCCATGCGATCGCACAACTGAACAGCATCTTCACTTTGAAATTCGCCTTCTACAGATTGTATCCCTGCTGCTAACAAAGATTTATTGGCGCTCAATATCGCAGAAGTCGCGCCTTTATCCAATTGCAACTTCCCCATCGGAATCAAACCGTAAGCAATCCATCTTTTCCGGGCGGAAGTCGGCTGAGGTTGCGGTGCGAACTGCGTACCGATCGCTTCTCCTTGGATAATTTTCTCGATATTATGAGGAAATCGACCTTCAGTAATAACAGTACGAACTCCGGCGGCTGTAGCAATAGTCGCTGCGGTAATTTTGGTCGCCATCCCTCCCGTTCCCCATTGCGAACCTTTAGTGGCTGTTTGTAAGTGAGCTAATTCTTGCATATCATTTACTAAAGCGATCGGTTTGGCATCAGGAAAAGATCGCGGGTCAGCAGAATAAAGGCGATCAACATCAGTAAGTAAAAACAGCCAAGAAGCCTGAACTAAACTCGCTACCATTGCTGAAAGGGTATCATTATCCCCAAACTTGAGTTCTTCGACGGCTACGGTGTCATTTTCATTCACTACGGGAATTACTCCTAATCCCAGCAGTTCTTGAAAGGTATTGTAAATATTCAAATAGCGACTGCGCTGCACTAAGTCACTGCGTGTCAACAGGACTTGAGCAATTGGCTGCTGCAGGATGGTGAATAAATCATCATACACGCGCATCAATCGCCCTTGACCAACAGCAGCTACGGCTTGTTTCAAAGCGATCGTTCGTGGGCGTTCCGTTAAACCTAGGCGCGTACAGCCGACTCCTACCGCCCCAGAAGAAACTAATATCACCCGATAACCTTGTCGCCGCAGAGAAGAAAGCGTTTCTGCCAAAGTCGCAATGGTTGAAAGTGCGAGTTGACCCGTTTCTGGTTGGGTCAGACTAGATGTGCCAATTTTGACAACGATGGTTTCAGACATGAGAATTGCGAAAAAGTAAAGCGTCATGCCCAGTATAAGTTTGGGCTGACGCTTTACGAATTTATAGTTGATTAATGAATGCTGGGTCTTTATTTGCTTGACCCCATGTTATACATTCAGTATCGCAGAACACTGAAAATCCTGAAATTTTTTTAATTATTTCTTTAGATTTACATTTCCTACGATTTTTGTTGATTCATAAAGTTTTGTTGCCGATAGCGATCGTCGCTCCTAAAGCTTGAGATAACCAGACTTCAAAACTGCGGATGGGATAGGAACGGAGAGCAACATTTGGATCGACAATCGGTTCGACAAAGATTGTAAACATTCCTAGGCGATTCCCAGCGAGGACATCTGTAAACAAGCGATCGCCGACCATTGCCACCTGCTCAACTGGTAAATTTAGTATAGCGACGGCTTGCCTTAACTTGCGTCGAGAGGGTTTGACTGCGCCTAAGATGTAAGGTAAATCAAGAGAACGGGCAATACCACCGATTCGCGCATCACTGAGGTTGTTACTCAACAAGCATAGCGAGACAATTTTCCGAGTTTGCTCTACCCATTGCCTTAGTTCTGGGGAAGCAGAGGCGACGCGAATCGGTACCAAAGTTTCATCCACATCCAACACCAACCCTTTGAGTTGACGTTGCTGGATCATTTCTGGTGTGAGGCTCAAAATTGAACCTTCTAAAATTAAGTCAGGTTGTAGAAGTTTGTTCCAAGACATAATCAATTAATCACTAGTCATAGTCACTAGTCATTGGTCAGGCAGTCAGAGACTGGGGACAAATGACTATTAACTATGGCAAAGGTGGTAGCACAAAGCTTGCCAGAGCCGGTCATTCTAACTCATTAAACAGTTGCTCTTCCAGAAATGGTTGCATTTCTTTAAACTCTTCTGGAGATAGTAACTGAGGTTTGCCAGCGGCTGACATACGAGCGAAAAACAACAACGGATCGAGAGGAGTGTAAATCGCGTATTCTTGGTCTTCGTGGTAGAAACTCGCCAATAGCTGTAATTGCTCTGGCTCATATTCTTCCTCGCCATCTTCTTCCTCAATATCCAGGGTGAAAAGTTCTGACTCTTCTACTGGTGGTAGATCACCCCCTACTGTCAGGGCGTAAGCAGTACGCTTGAGGATTAGATTCTGCTCAGCTAGGACAGCTTGGGCAGTACCAAAAATTTCGTCGATGACTGCCTCATCTTCTACTAAAATGGCTTCTTCCTCGTCGTCCTCAGTTTCCCAAGCGAAAATTTCCACTGGTGAGTCAACGGGAAGCAATAAAACGTAGTCTTGATCCTCTACCGAAAGCGAATGCTCAATGTAACAATCGAGCGATCGCCCTGTTTCATCTGTCAACGTGACGGATGCGGCGTGAGAATGCTCATTTTCTGGGGATGCTGGTGAAAACATAGCCGAGATTGTGGAACTGTCTAATGATCAGCTGCTGTCGCCAATTGGTTAACCAACTATAGTGATTTCCCTGAGTGAAGCACTGGCTAACAACTCAGAATATCACTATCTCAGCACCTAGTGTTGAGTACCAAGTGGCAAGTGGTCAGATAAATAATTTTCTTTTCGACTCAAGGCGGCAATATTTGCTCGTCGCTGATCGAGCCATTGCTGCAAAATCAACGCCGCTGCCTTACGGTCAATTAAATCTTTATGCCGGGAAGGCGAACGGTTTTCGGCGATTAGCATTTGTTCCGCTTGATAGGAAGTCAAACGCTCATCAACGTACTCTACAGGCAGTTGTAACTCCTTGGACAGCCGCTTGGCAAATGAAAATACTTTCCGGGCTTGAAAACCGATTGTGCCATCCATTGAGTATGGTAAACCCATCACCAAAACTTGCACCTCCCGTTCGGCAACCAATTGGCGAAATTGTGCCACATCTTGAGCAAAAGATTGGCGATAAATTGTCGTAATACCGGCGGCGATCAAACCTGTGCGATCGCAACCGGCGACACCAATTCGCTTGCTCCCAAAATCTACGCCTAATGCCGAAACAAAAGAGGGAGGAGCACCATTAGCCACGAGACTTATCCGGTGTATCTGTTTCGCTTGGAGGTAGCTCAGAGGAGGTATTTAAGCGAGTAAAAGGCACCGGGTCAGATACAGAAATAGAAGTCAATGGCTGTGGGCGTAACCAAGACATCCCGCCAGGAACTGGCTTCCGTGCTGGTTGGAGACCCTGAAGCATTTCTGACCACTGTAACCCTTCGAGGGAGACAAATTTAGACTCGCGCAGCTTATGCCACACTGAGCGCGACATCATCAAAGTGTGTTCTACCCTTTGTGCGCCAATTTGCTCTAAATATTCTTCTCGTTCAGGTTGGTAGTCAGCTGAGGCGAGTTGCAGCGAAGCCAGCGGAAAATCTTTGGCAATTCGCGCTAGTTGCGACAGTAATTCTGGATATAGCCAGGTGTAGGCGGGGTGAACCGTCAGGGTAGCGACAAGTGGTTCTTGACCTTTGCGATCGAGTGTGACTTGAAAATATCCAATTGCCGCTTTACGCTGAGGTTCAAACACGTAGCCACTGACGACTTCCGTTTTGGTAAACCACTGCTTCACGCCATCAGTCACCGCATTCACCAGACTACTTTTAAAGTCATGGGTATGGCGGTCAAATACCTGCCTAACTAAAGGTGGCATTGACGCTGTATCTAGTTGATATAGCAACTGAGCATCAGCATTACTGACTGGCAACAAGTTGGGTAAATCTGGCTCTGCTTGTGCCAAATCTGACAATAACTCCGGCGATATCTCCCAATAGGTCATGTGCGCCAGAGGTTGAAAGCCATTTTGGCGATATAAAGCTAGTGCTTCTTTATCGTTGACATTGACTTCTAATAGCCAAGTCCGAGCCTCCAAAATGGATTCAAAGCAGTAGCGTAAAAGTTGAGAACCGACACCTAGCTTACCAGCGCTACTGTCTGTGGCAACTCTTTCCACTCGCCAAGTGCTACGCGTGCGGTTAAATGGAGATACTTGAATCATCCCTAGCAGCGTCCGCGCCTGCAGAGCTACATACGTACACAGACGGTATTTCAAAGGATTGGGAAACAAACTCAAAAATTTCAGTAACCCGTACCAACGCCGAAAACCTTCGAGCTGCGCGCTTAGCGAATTCGCTCCTGTCGGGTTTTCATCTGTAAATGACTCGACCGTTAGCCGTTCAATTCCATCCAAGTCCCGGTATTGGACAGGGCGGATGACAACGCTGTGATTTTGGGGAAGCAATGAAGTCATTTTGATTTAGGCCGCCAGGAGCGCCTTAAATAACTGGTTAGGGATGTTGCTCGAATATATTTTAACGCCTCGTCACTCACAGAGCGAGCGAATACTAGCTACATTAAAAAGCAGACCTCGCTAAAATGCAATTTGCACTCACATCAGCTAGGGCTGCTTTCATTTTATTTTATTTTAAGATTAATGGAGACTTATGTATGTCAAATTGCTTGTCGGGAAATTAGCTTTTCAAAATTCGCCTGTGTTTGGTGCAATAACTCGAATCGGCTATCTCTGCCGGTTTGAGTGAGGGTAGGAACTAAATTCCGCGCTTGCAGTGCCATGTGTAACTGAAGGTGGGCAACATATTCACTGAAATCTTCGCGCTCAGCACCCAAACGATTTGATGTCATTGTCACAGATCTATCTCCTTGATCACTAAAAATGCCTTTTCCCTATTTGCAGAATTTATCATGTTGTTTCGGCGTTCTGCCAAATTCGCAATGAAGCGTAATTATTTGCCGTTGGGACACCAGACAAACAGGTATAGGGTGTGGGAAAGGAGAATACCCACACGCCCACTCGCCCTACTTAACTAACTCGCTATCGCCTCAGAGGCATAGGATGGTGCTGCTACTGGTACTGGCAGTTCATAGGGCTTTTCTGCACCATGTGCTAGGTACACAGCTAACTGTGCTTCAATTTCATCGCGGACAATCTGGCGATATTCCAAGAAATGCTCATTATGAGCGCAGACACTCAGGTAATGCTCCCACACATTCGGATTGCGCTTGATGATGCTAAATAAGTGATGCCAGAATTTCCACCGAGTTTCCCGTTTGATACCTTGTCGCCATACCACAATCAGCAGGGCTTTTAAATCTACCAAACTTGGCTTCTTCGCCGGGGCTTTCCATGATGGCGAACCCATCATCAGAAAACAACGGTAGGTTCGATCTAAATACTTAACTGGGTCATACAAAGCACAGAAAGCCTCTACGTACTCTCTAGCAATGTCTTCTAGAGGACGGGTGGGGAGAAAATTCATCAAAGTTGTTTGGTTGATATTACCGTCCGTATCTTCCCGGAGTCGTCCTTCTCTGGTCAGACGATGCCACAGGGCTGTATTGGGCAATGCTTGCAGCATGGCAAAGGTTGTGGAAGGAATGGCTGCTTGTTCAGCAAAATGGACAATACGTGAGCCTGCACCAGCTTTTTCACCGTCAAACCCAATAATAAAGCCAGCCATCGGGCGCAACCCAGTTTTGGTAATAGTTTCTACTGCTTCTACCAGTGAATTCCGGGTATTTTGAAACTTCTTGGTTAATTGCAGGCTGTCTTCATCAGGGGTTTCAATTCCCAAAAACACCGCTTTGAAGCCGCACTCAACCATTAACTCCATCATTTCGACGTCTTGTGCCAAGTCAACAGAAGCTTCCGTATCAAAATTAAACGGATATTTATGTTCTGCCATCCAGATTTTTAACTGTTTGAGCAACAACTTGACATTTCGTTTGTTGCCGATAAAGTTATCATCGACCATAAACACACCGCGCCGCCAACCCAACTCATACAGATAATCCAACTCAGCTAGTAGTTGATCTGGGGTTTTAGTCCGTGGTTTACGACCATACAGGACAATAATGTCGCAAAATTCGCACTGGAAGGGACAACCACGGGAAAATTGCACCGACATGGAATCATAGGCATTCATTTCCAATAAATCAAAGCGGGGTACAGGTGTAATAGTCACATCTGGTTTTTCTGTAGTGCGGAAAATGCCAGATGTTTCACCCCGATTAATTGCCTCTACAAACATCGGCAAAGTGATTTCGCCTTCATCGAGAATCAGATAATCTGCGCCAGCATCTTGAAATGGCTGAGGGACTGATGTTGGGTAAGGACCACCTACCGCTACCCGCTTACCGCGTCGTTTGGCTTCGTGAATTTGCTCAAGCAAATCTTGTTTTTGAACGATCATGGCAGAGAAAATTACTAAATCTGCCCATTCCCATTCTGCCTCAGTACAGGCGCGGATGTTGCGATCTACCAGCTTATATTCCCATTCTTGCGGTAAGATTGCCGCCACTGTCACTAAACCTAGAGGCGGAAGCAAGACTTTACGATTTACTAATTCGAGGATTTTTTCGTAGGACCAGAAGGTTTTGGGAAATACCGGATACACCATTAAAATACGCATAAACCTCTAGACCTCTTATTTAGCTTTGTTATTTCTGACTTATTAAAACAGGGATGATTGACTGATTGATGTTTATTTTGTTTCCTTTGCTCGGAAAGATCACTGATCAGTGTAATATATCTTTACCCTTACGCGTATTAACTAGTTTTTTAGTATAAGCAGCGACATCGCCTAATTTAGTGTGTGCCATTAAACTCATGTGCGCCAATGTCATATCCACCATTAATCGGACGTGGATTGCCAAAGTAATCTTTTGATTCAGGTAGGGAGACACCAGCATTGATGGCTGGCGAGGATTTCTGCAACTTGTAATCTGTAGCCGCAAAGCCACCTGGGTTGACAAATTGCGGATTACCAAAGTTTAGACTAGCATCGGCGCTAGTTCGATCGCCATACCAGAGGTTGTGCTGAAAATTCAGTCCAGTCAGATTTGGCGGTAAGGAGGATATCGGTTGACCGGGTGTTTGGTAAAAAATATTGTTGATGAAAGCTGTATTCTCATGGCTGGCGATCGCAATACTCAACAATCTACCAGTACTTTGGTAAAAGGTGTTGTTCAAAATCCGCGTATTCTTCAAACCGCCACCGCGACCATAATTTCCGTAAGCTAATCCCACTAAGCCGTTAATCACAATATTGTTACGAATGATATTGTTGTTGAGTGGATTGGCGGCTTCGTAAATTTCGTTTGCCATCTGTATCCCAGTCGCCGGAGAAGGGAGACCGTTAATCTGACGAAAATAATTTTGATTGCCTGTATTATAAATCAAATTACTGTCGAACACGGTATTAGTCGCATTATCCATGTACATTTCTACACTGTAGTTGTCGTAGAAAACATTGTTGGCTGCTACCACATTACGCGACAGGGTAGAAGTTATACCTTCACCGTAATTTTCATAAACTCGATTATTAGTAACAGTTGCTAACTCCGCCCGCGAGATGGCAATTCCTGCACCCCAACTGCCATCGGGACGGCGCGATTGATTACTTAAGTTTGTATGGTAAACCGTGTTGCCATTTACCCGAATATCTTTAGTGCCAAAAATCTTCGGAGCATAGATGCCAATTCCTGTAGCATTTAGATCGTGAATCGTATTATTCAAAACCTGTAAATGTGTAGCACCCCAGCCGACGATCCCATTTTTGGCATGGCGACACTCAAATCCTATAATCTCTACATACTGTCCACCAACAGAGATACAGCTATCGGCTTTGAAGTTACCGTCTAAAATCACCAATTCATTCTGATATGGTCGAATCACTAAATGTGAACTCGCACTACCACTGTGTTCTATTCCTATCCAAGTAGCATTATCGAATTGGTAAGTGCCACTGCGTAGATAAATGATGCCACCATTTTGAGGTATTTTATTTACTGCCTGTTGAAGTGTTTTTAACGGTTGATTGATAGTACCTGGGTAATTATCATTACCATTAGTAGCAACATAATATACTAACGGGGTCTTATTTAAGGCTTTAGCACTTATTCCTAATAAACACATTGCCAAAAGAGCCAGAGTCAGTATCACACTAAAACGATTGCCTTTCATCTGATTTTAAAGTAAGTGGTCAGAGAAAAACACTATTATATGTGAAGTTTGTAGTTGCGCGGTACTTGCAAAAGATTTTTGGCGATCGCGATGCTGAAGTCGAAAACTAGATTTAAAATTAAAAGATACTTCGTATATGGAGGTTAGACAATGCCGTCGCCATTTCCGGGCATGAATCCTTATTTAGAGAATCCTGAATTGTGGTCAGAAGTCCACAGTCGTCTGATTACAGCACTTGCGATTGCCATCGAATCTGGTCTTAGCCGAAAATATCGAGTAGCTATCGAAAAAAGAACTTATCTCAGTGATGGAGAGGAGTCAGTTTTAGTGGGGATTCCAGATGTATCTATATATCCTCAATCAACCATCACCAAAATCTCATCTACTACCACTTTAATTGCTCAAGATGAATCTGTAATGGTGACAATACCAATGCCAGAAGAAGTCCGGGAAAGTTATTTAGAAATTAGAGAGGTCACAACTAAAGATGTAGTCACAGTCATTGAAGTTATTTCACCTAAGAATAAAAGTGCCGGTGTTGGACGTAAGAAGTATGAAAGCAAGCGCTCTTCGGTACTCAGTAGTTCGACGAATCTGATCGAAATTGACTTACTCCGCAGTGGTAAACCTATGCAAATTTTGAGCGTAATACCTCAAACCGACTATCGAATATTAATTTACCGAGGAAATCTCCGTCCTCAAGCTCAGTTATACGCTTTCAATGTCCAAAAAAGGATTCCTAAGTTTCTCCTACCTCTGGAGATGGGGGATACAGAACCATTGGTAGATTTACAAAGTTTGCTAGCTCAAATTTACGACCAGGCAAGATTTGACATGGCAATAGATTATACTCAAGCACCTATCCCACCGTTAAAAAAACCAGATGAGATTTGGGCGGATATGATGTTACGAGAACTAGGACGGCGGTAAATCAATAGCGTTTCCGCAGAGACATTGTGTAACGTTCACGGAGGTGATCGCTACGCCGTATAATTTGCTGTGTATTTAAACGCAGCGATCGCTAACTTTAACCTATGAGTGCTCTGATTCAAAAAATCGAAACTAGTTTATTAGAGCTTGTTGGTAGTGGTATCAAGGCTTTACCAGGTATCTTAGTTGCCATTGTTGTTCTCTTGCTGACTCGTTATCTAGCTAATAAGCTTAAAAGAATAATTGCTAAAGTTTTAGGAAAGATGATTCGCAGTCATTCCCTGCGATCGCTCTTTACCAATGCAGCATATGTGATGGTTTGGGTTGTCGGCATTTTAGCTGCGGGGGTAATTGCCTTCCCTAGCCTGCGTCTGGGTGACATCCTCGGTTTATTGGGTTTGGCGTCAGTCGCGATTGGCTTGGTTTTTCAAGATCTCTGTAAAAACTTTATTGCCGGAGTAATACTGTTGTTACAGGATCAGTTTAAATTACATGACCAAGTGCTGATTGGCAATTTTGAAGGCACTATAGAAGAGATTGACTTTCTCAACACCCAAATTCTCACTTATCAAGGAGAACGAGTGTTGTTACCAAACTCAATGTTATTAACACAACCAGTAAAAATCTTAACAGCCTCTACCTACCGGCGGACTGATTTAACTATTGGTGTTGACTTTGACACGCCTCTCGCTATCACTATTCAAAAGATTCAGGCTGTATTAACCGACGTTGAAGGAGTTTTTATCGAGCCAGCACCAATTATAGATGTTGCCCTCTTTGGTAGTAGTTCCATTGAATTAGTCATGCGTTATTGGACATTACCACAACAAGCAAATCGACTTCGCACGCAAACGCGGGTTTTGATGGCGATTAAAGAACTTTGCGATCGCGAAGGTATTATTCTGCCTTATCCGATTAGAACTTCTTATCTTTACGACCAGCAAAAATTTAACGGTTCTATTCCCAGAGAAATCCCCTCATAAACCGTCCGTATCTGTCAAGCGACAACGATCACTCCTCAACGCCAATCGTGAAGAACGCTCTTGCACAATCTTATCTAAATTTGGTCGTCCAGTCAGAGTCAGACGCCAGTCAGCCCAAATTCCATACAGCGCATCCACAATAAAACCGATAATCGGCAATTTAGTAGCAGCATAAACCCATCCCATGCCGAGAGTTTCGTAAACACGCCGAAAAACTTCCACATTTTTAATCAAAGTACCATCCGGGAGTACAGCATGGATTCGTCCCATCGCTGTCTCAAAATCAACCCCGCCATGTGCGACAGGTAGATAGTCATCGTCAGCGATATCGACAAAAGCTACCAATCCTCTACCAGCATCACGACGTAACAAAAAGTTAACTTCGCGCACGCACAAAGGGCATTGACCGTCATATAGCAGTTTGATTTTCCACTCCGGCGTCGCCGCTTGGCTGTTACCTTGGTCAGAATTGGGCGATTGGGTCAACGATGAGGACATAAATAAATTTAAATTCAGCTTTTATACATATAGTAATCATTCTACTATCTATCCAGCGGAGGACGAGCATTATTGAGGTGTTTGATTTATTCCTTGAGGTTGATTTCAAATTCTCTTCAAAAGCAGACGCTGATAAATATAAAAGTCAGATAAATCTTGATTGTGATTTCGACGCTAGTTAGTAGTTTCAACGCTGGGGAGCTTAAAAGATGATTGGGTTGATTGTAACCTGGCTGGTGACGACTGTTAGTTTCTTAATTATTTCTAAATTGCCGATTGGAGTAGAAATCGACAGTTTTGCTAAGGCTGCTATTGCCGCTGCTGTCTTCGGTGTTTTGAATGCTTTATTTTTACCCGTCCTGAGCTTTTTTAGCTTACCGCTAGTTATCCTGACTTTATGATTATTTTTGCTAGTCTTAAATGCGATTCTCTTTGGCATAGCCGCTTATTTAGTAGATGGCTTTCGTTTACGCTGGGGATTTTGGAGCGCACTACTCGGCTCATTTATTTTAGCGATTGTCAACTCTGCTCTATTAAGAGTTGTAGCATCTATTACTTGATCAGCTCAAAGATTAATAAGTAGAGCACTGCTTTACAATCCATTGCCAATCAAAATGAAAGCAGCCCAGTAATAAGGATGATTCAAGCGGTTGTATATTGGCTGCGGGCGATCACTAGCTCTGTCGGTGATAATCTGTGTATTTTCTTTACCAGCAAAAGCCGAGTAATTGTTGGTAATTAGCGCAATTTGGGCTTGACGCAGGGCTTCAGCTTTAGGCATTTTGCCAGTTTTCAACTTAGAATAAAAAGCATCCATAAGTAGTTGGGTACTACCGTCGTTGACATCCCAGAGAGAAGCGATCGCTGCCTTTGCGCCTGTCAACTGAATTTGATAACCAAATCCCAAAATTTCCTCACCATTACCCAACTTCCCGCCAACACCTGTTTCGCAAGCACTCAAAACAACTAAATCCACATTTTTGAGCGACCATTTCTGAACATCTTTCAAAGTGACAAGTTTGCCATCTCCAAACAAAATGTAAGAATCTTCTGGTTCTCCTAAAAGAAAAGCCGCATGAGTTGCCAGATGGACAATAGAGTATTGATTCATCTGCGGAATGGTAGCCTCAGGGCTAAACTCCTTGTTAAGTAGCTGAGTAGTTTGAGGAATTGCGGCGGCTAGTCCAGCAATTTCATCCTCGGCGTAACTCAACCCCTTAAAAGTCATCTGACGATTGCCTAATCCAACTGTATAACGACCTTTAGTAAAAGCCCCGGCTAAGACACGAGGTTCAGTCTGAGGTTGAGCAGTGATATTAGTCAAAGAAGCGGCGGTAATATTATTAATGCGGAAGCGTTCAACCAGCCATTGCTTACCGTCATATAAAGCCGCCAACGGAATGTAACGCAATTGCCCATCAGGAGCATAGATAATCGTTTTCGCACCCGCTTGAGCCAGTTCGTTTTCGATCGGTTTAATTAAGCGATTGTAGAGCTTGCTGGCTGGGGCTTTACCATTATCACTGGGGGTTTTCAGCGCCGTGAGAAATTCGGAAATTTCCCGATTCAGGTCTGCACTGTTAATCGTAACCGGGCGATGGATCGGCGGAGAATTAGCTGTGACGAGCACTAGTTCCAAACGGTCTGGTAAAATCAGCGGATAAAGTAATACAGATCCTGGGAGTTGCTTGAGTTCAGAGCGTAGTTTATCGAGTTGTGTGAGATTGAGATTTTCTCTGGGGGTAGCTTTACTCAGTTGCTGCACTAAAGCCACTATTTCAGGACTTTGAGCAAACTGATTAAATTCCGCCAAAATCTTTTCTTGGTTTTGCTGGAGTACAGCAATCCGCTGTATTTGTATAGGTGTTCGTTGCGCCTCAGGAATATTCTGGAGGTCGGCGAGTTCTTTACCCAATTCAGTGGCTTGATTTTGAATCGCTGCGTATTTATCAAGAATTTGCTGTTCGGGAGGTAAATTCTCAATTCCCAAAACATTTAAATCAGCACCTCGGACATTGTGGAGATAGTCTTGAATTTCTTGAACTTTCAGTAAATCTAAAACTTGTTGGGCTTCGAGTACCCGATTTCTTCGCAGGAGTAAGTCAGCCAAAGAGCGATAATTGTCAGCAACAGTACCAGCGTAGGATTTTTGTTGGTCTGTAGAAAGTGCCCGCAGGTCTTGGCGAATTGCTTCGGTGACGTTAACCGACTTCTTATAAAAAATAATCGCTAATTCAGATTGGTGTTGTTGTGCAAGCAATTCGCCGATATGACCGAGAGTATCGCGTTCAATGTCCCGCGCCCCAACTTCTTGGAGAATGACTAATGCTTGCTGATAAGATTTGAGCGCTTGAGGATACTGACCTAAACTTTTGTAGACAGTCCCTAGACTATCAAGAGTATTGCCAACACTAGTGCGGTTACCTATTTGTTCAAAGATCACCCGCGCTTGATTCAGCGATGCTAATGCTTGGGAATGCTCTCCCAGGCGATCTGACATTAACCCAATATTATTGAGAGTGATTCCTTCTCCAAGTTGATCTTTGAGTTCTTGGCGAATTACCAAAGCTTGTTGATAAGACTCTTTCGCTTGAGAATATTCTTTCAGTTGGTTGTGGAGAAAGCCAATATTGTGTAGTGTGTTACCGACATTGAAGCGATCGCTATTCGCATTAGCGACCTTCAAAGCTTGTTGATAAGATTTTAACGCTTGCGGGTATTGACCTAGCTGTTGATACAGTGAGCCGAGGTTATTTAAGATACGTCCTTCATCACTAGAATCGCTTTTAATTCCCGTAGAAATAGAGAGTGCTTGCTGATAGGAGTTGAGCGCTTGAGCATATTCTCCGCGCTCTTGATACACTAACCCTATATTATTGAGAATAGCTACTTGGTTCAGTTTTTGATTTAGTTGTTTGTGAATTATTAAGGCTTGTTTATAGCTGGCGAGGGCGCGATCGCTGTGTCCCATTTCCCGATCAAGTAATCCCAAATTATTGAGAGTCACCCCTGCGCCAATCGCGTCACTGCTTTGCTGCTGAATTGCCAATAATGTTTGACAAGCTTGTAACCTAGTCTGGAGATTACCGCCACCAGAACAAGCAAGCGAGAAGGTGGATTTACCTTGAGAAGTTGCTTCTCGGGAATTTGGCAAAGCTGTGGGGTTGGAAACAGACGGTCGGGTTGGACTTGTAGACAGGTTTGGGTTTGTAGTTGAATTCAGAGAAATTGCTGATGGTGTTGTTGCCGGAATCGCATTGCCTGAGGGCACACTGATAGGGGCAGAGGATACAATCGGTGTTGGTACTACAGCACTTCCAAATGGTGTCGTCGAGTTTGTGGCAACGCCTGGACTAGGAATCGGTGTTGCTGGCACTGGTGATGGCATTCCCGATGATGGCACTGTTGTGATTGGGGAAGTGCTTGGACTCGGTATTGGTGCTGGTGATCCTGTCGGGTTGGTAATTGCAATCGGAGAATGGGAATAGTTTTGTGATTCCAGAGATGGAAGCTGAGGTGAATCGCCCGGTATCTGTGAAGAGGGGATACCCGGTTTGATTCCACTATTATCGGGAACGGCTGACGGAATCGGATTGGGAGTGGGAGATTTAATTACTGGGTTCGACGGTGTATCAATCACAATTGGGGAAGGTGATACAACCGCGATACTCGGTTTTTGTATGGGTGACGGATTTGGACTGGAAGCGGGGGAATTTAGTATTGGTGGGTCAGTAGGTGTATCAATGACAATCGGAGAAGGTGAGGCGACAATTCGATTCGGATTTGGTTTATCGATATTTGTCGTGGGCGATGGAATTGGACTAGGAGAGGCTGAAGAAGAATTGAGTACTGGGTCAGGGGAGGTCTTAATCCCAATTGGCGTTGTTGAAGGGACAGCGATATTTGGCTTAACACCACCAATGTAAGTTGTCCCCGGCGTGGGTATCGGATTGGGAGAGGGGGTAATAGATGTAGGCGTTGAGGGATCAGTCGTAATTGGAGAATTTGCCACCCCAGGTGATGCGGATGGAACCAGTTTACTTCCATCAGTAACTGGTACGGCTGAATTAATCGGAGTGGTATTGGTTTTTGGTGGGTCAGTGGGGGTTTGAACTGTAATCGGGGTGGTATTGGTTTTTGGCGGGTCAGTAGGGGTTTGAACTGTAATCGGAGTGGTATTGGTTTTTGGTGGGTCAGTGGGGGTTTGAACTGTAATCGG